>ERZ809194.30-NODE-30-length-95837-cov-60.862396_pt1 | contig 95837 bp, 90 predicted proteins | sample MGYA00520517_ERZ809194 | MGnify/ENA primary metagenome ERZ809194 (study PRJEB31570, sample SAMEA3213003) | Homo sapiens | biome: human-gut; feature: human gut; material: fecal | place: Sweden | collected 2011 ... | reverse complement strand
TCACTCTAATTATTACCATTACTATCATTTTCACTATCACTCTCATTATAACTTTTCATTTCATTTTCATTATCGTTACCTTTATTACCTTCATCTTCATTATTTCCATTATCTTCGCCCTTATCTTTATAATTCTCATCATTTTTATTATAATATTTAACTCAGTCTTCACTAATATCTACAACTTCAGTTGCATACAAATCTTTATTCGCAATTACAATACCTTTATCAGTATCATTTTTAAATAAAACAAATTTATCAACTATAAGTCTATCTTTATCATCAAAAGTTTTTATTAATTTAGCTTCACTAATAATATTAATGAGTTTGTTAACATCACCTCTAAATATATAAATAGGATTAACAACATAAATATTTTGTAAATTAGTTCTTTTAATAATATTTTCATCTTCAAGATAAGCAATAGCATTATAATAATCTCTATAATTAGGTTTAACTAAACCATAACCTTTAATTAAATCATGAGAAATATAAATAACATTACTATTAAATTTAATATTTTCAGCAATATAACCAATAAAAGAAATAATAACAGCATATCTATTCTTTCTTATTATATCCCAAACTCTCATACCAATAGTAACAAAATTACGTTTAATACCAACTTCTTTGCTAAGATGATAACCATTATCAAATTCAGCAACTATACCAGTTCTGATACTTTTATTATAACTAAAAGGATTAGCAACAACAAGTCTTTGTTTTTCAAATTCTTCTAAACAATCAGCATTATAACAAACATCATTAACAAGTTTATTATAAACTTTAGTAGGTTTAAAATCTTCTTTAAAAGTCATAACAATAATAGTATTAAGTTTAACATAAAAATATATTACTCTAGGAAATGTCGAAATCTATTCCATGTATGGTATAAATATAGCAAATAAATAGCGAAATCTATTCCATGTATGGTATAAATTAGTATTTATAACTTATTGATAATCAAGTAATTATAAGTTAGCAATAGTATCTATATAGATATATTAATATAATATTAATATAATCAGCATTAATAGATTCGTTATGACCCGCTCCGAGCTTCGCTCTCCGCTCAACTCCCCGTGGAGGATGAATACAATCAGTACCAATCATATCAAGTTAATCATTATCATTATCTCTATTAATATCATTAATACTAATATGATTAAGTCTAGCTTATCTTCATCCTCCACGGGGAGTATGACTTGCATATTTATAATCATATAATCCTCTATGACACAAATGTTAAAAATAGTTTTTCTCTTGGTAGATTCATTCAAACTCTTACATTTGCTAAAAACAATTAAGTTATGGGTAAAGATAAAAGTGAAACTAAACCTAAATACACTAGAGAATTTCATAGTGGCGAAAGGAATAAAAAAGAAGTTAAAGTTCCTAGTAAACTTAAACTTGGAAATATTGGTATTGATAGTATTATTAAAACTAAATAATTTAGTGTTATGATTAAAGTTGAAAATAAGTTTAAAGATTTTGGTATTCAAATACCTACTGACATTAGCGAAATAACAAGTGAAGCACTTGACGCTGTTCTTACTAATGTAGTTGTTGCTAAACATTATTGTGTTGTTGCTCTTTGCCAAAATGAAAGTTTGTTTGGTGTTATTAATAATAAAGTAAGTACAGTTGAGGTTATGCCAATTATTGCTAAGATTAGTAAAGAAGATGCTGAACTTATTGGTATGAACCAAATGGATAAGATTATAATTGACCGTTCTACTCTTGAACGTGGTTATCATCTTTATCTTAAACATAATGTTCTTAGTCCTCAATTTGTTAATAAGTATATTACTAATGATACAGAACTAACTCGTTCTATTACTGTTGGTACTTTTGGACAAAATCAAGGGTATAAGAAAGGACAGAAAGTTTGGTTTGTTGAGTTTAAAGTTATAGCTATTAATGATTTAAGAGCTGCTATTACTGATAAACATAATGCTGTTAATCCTTTTGTTTATCATTCTGCTGAAACAGTTAATTAGCCATTTCGTCTAAATAATCGAACTCTTCTTGGAACTGTTTATGTATAATTTAAAATTATTAGGTACTTGTGTTCTTTTTTATAACAGTAAACCAAGAAGAGTTCTTAAACTTTCAATTATGGATTTTAAGACTAATACTAGTTTTAATATTGCTAATACTAGTTCTCATGAAGATTTTGATGATGATTATATTCTTATTTATAAAGATATAAATAATATATTAGATGATATTGGATTTCAAGGTGATGATAGAATACTTTGTAAATCTATTATTGAAAGTCTTGAAAAAGAAGCTAGTATTAATATACGAAAAGATAAATGTGTTGCTATTCCTCATATTGGTACTATTCAAAAGAATTGGTATCGTTCCAAACTTATTAGTCATTATAAAGACTTTAAAGAAGCTAGAAAAACAATGACTAGAGAAGAGTATAAAGAATATACTGCTAAAGTTATGGAAGAAGAAAAGCAAAAACATTATGAAGAAGAAGAAAAGATTAAGACTGAACTTAAGTTTAAAAAGAAACTTCTTCCTATTTGGATTAAACTAAGTAAAAAACATAGTGCTGCTTATGCTAATCTTTGGCTATATGCTATGGGTAAACTTGAAATTATTGAATTTGATGAAGAAGTAGAAGAAATATATGAACGGTTTGGAATTGGATTGGATGCTGACCATAGATGAAACTGGTATGCCAAAAGCTCCTACACTTAAACAACTTCTTGATAGAGATGTTAGTCTTCTTTATACTAGAGATAAATCTCCTAATAAAGAGATGTATATTAAAGAAGTTGGAGTTATTTATTATCTTGGTGACCCTAAAGGCCCATGTCTACAAGAAGGTCTTAGTGAAAAAGAAGCTCTTAAGAAAGCTATTGAGAACTTTGACTTACCTAAAAATTATCAACCTGATATTCTTGTTTGGAAACTTATTAAAAGATATTATAATCAAAAAGCTGGTGCTGGTATGGAAGCTATACTTAATATTAAGCGCGGTATTCATAATGTTGCTCTAGCTGCTAGCAAATTAAATGAGTTGCTGAATGACAAGTTATCTGATGGTGCTAGTCTAGAAGATGTTCCAACTGTTATTGGTTATATGAAACAAATTAATGATTTAGCTAATCAGTTTCCAAACACGATTAAAGCTCTTAATGTAGCTGAAGAAAATCTTCTGTATGAACAAGAGAATGTTGCTGGTAGAGGTGGTGTTGAAATTACTAGTAGTATGATTGAGGAATAAGCTGATGCTAATCTACTCCATCCTCTACGGGGAGTCTAGCGTAGGCACGTAGTGCCGAAGCGGGTCCAAGCTAGTGTTGAACTTAATAATATTAATATGGAACTTAAAGATAAAAGATATAATGATATAAGACTTATTTTTCATGAAGAAGAACATAAATATAATGATAGTCTTGGTAATGATTATATTTCAACCACTACCATCCTTCATAATTATGCTCCAAAGTTCGATAAGAACTATTGGTTAAGAAAGAAGTCTAAAGAACTAGGAATAAGCGAAAAGAAACTAGAGGAACAATGGTCAACTATTACTAAAGAAGCTTGTGAACGTGGAACTAATACTCACAACGGTCTTGAAGATGGTGTTAAGGGAGCATCTATGTTTCAACAAGCTATTAATTATCTTGATAAACGAGAAGATGGTGTAATGGTTACTATTGCTGATATACCAAATTTTGGTGCTAATTATAAACTTCTTAATCTTAAAGATTTTATTGAACTTACAGATAATCGTTATCCTCTTATTTATGATGCGTTTAAAATGTACACTGAAAGAGGATATAAGATTTATAGTGAGATTGGTATGTTTCTTATAGATTGGTTAATTAGTGGGACTATTGATATTCTTCTAGTTAATGAAGATACTAATTGTGCTGTTGTAGGCGATTGGAAAACTAATCGTGGTGGATTAAAATTTAGTAGTGGTTATTATAAGAAAGATAAAACAGTTAGACCTGCACAACAAACTAATGTTTGGGTTGATAAAGATGAACGACTTCTAGCTCCTCTTAATCATCTTCCTAATTGTAATGGTGCTATATATAATCTTCAACTTAGTATGTATGCTTTTGCTGTTGAATATATACTTGGTTTAACTATTAAAGGTATTTGGTTATGTCATATTGATAGTGATTTTGAACTTAATGAGTATGGTATGCCAAAAAGATTTTCTGATGGTCTTTATCATATTAAAGATAATCCTATTGAAACTACTAAATTCTTTACTATGAATTATCTGCGTGATGATATTAATAAAGTTCTTAAAGATAGAGAATTACAAATTAAAGCTAGTGGTATTCAAACTCAATTTAAACTTGCTATATGAAATTAAGTAAAAATAATTTGGTTGGAGTAATTATTGGTTTTATTGTTTTAGTTATATTTGCTATTTGTTTATCTAGTGGATGTGCTAAACATATTACTCCTGTTCCTGAAATTCGTTATGTTCCTGTTACTGATTCTACTGCTGTTAATGAATTAGTTTTAACTAAAGAATTACTTCGTAGAACTCAAGATTCTCTTAACGCTTATAAATCTGATACTACAATTAGTGCTGATTATTTTGTAGCTAAATATAAACTTGAACGTATTAGATATTATAATGATATTGCCGGTAAAGGAAATAATATCAAATATCTTAGAGGCTGGATTCGTAGAACTCTTGAAGAATAAAATATTATGTATATTGTTAATCGTAGAAAAAATATTAGATTAATTGGTTGTGAGCATCATATTGATGATGACTTTAGATTTGTAATTTATAAAGTACAAATTAAAATTCTTTGGTTTTGGGCTACAATTAAAGAATTTGATGAAGATGAATATTATGATGCTCTTGATTGTTTTAGATATTGTACTAATCCTTATATAAATTAAATTATGGCTTACTTTGGAGATGCTTTTAAAAAACTATCTATAAAAGAAGGTGGTTATGTAAATGATAAAGATGATGCTGGCGGTGAAACTTATAGAGGTATTAGTCGTAAATATAATCCTACTTGGCAAGGTTGGACTATGATTGATTCTTATAAGAAACATTATATTGTTGGCAGTAAAGAATTTAAATCTAAACTTGATAATGATGTTCAACTTCAAAAACTTGTTTGGCAAAAATATAAAATAGGTTATTGGGATGTATTTGAACTTGATGATTTTAATAGTCAAAGAGTTGCTGAACAATTATTTGATACTAATGTAAATTGTGGTCAAGTTGCAGCTATTAAGATGGCTCAAAGAGTTCTTGGTCTTAAAGAAACTGGTAGATGGAACCTTGATTTACTTAATAAACTTATAGAAATAAAAGATTAACTTAATACTGTATAGAGTCATGAAGAAGATATTAATAGCAATATTTATAATAGCGATTATCAATTTGTGTTTAACTTTGTATTTATCAATAAGTCGTTTTAGTGTAGAAGCCAATTCATATAATAAAAGTGACACTGCTATTAATCATGTTCGGATTGATTCTATACAGTTAGTTATAACTGAAAGAGAAAGTATAGTTTATAAATTAAAAGAACATGAGAAAGATATTGAAGATAAAGTTATTAGTCTTAATGATAGTGCTACTTGGGAGTTATTCAAGAAGTTGGTGTCAGAATGAGATTGATAATATAGTGCATCCTCCACGGGGAGTCAACACTACTGATACAACTGTTCTTGTTCCTATTAATATGATTAAGATTGCTAATACTAAAATTATTAAAGCTAAACTTTATAAAGATATTATTAATGAACAAGATAGTATAATTAATCTTCATAAGATTAAATATAATGCTATTTATAAAGAAGTTGAAACTTTACAAAGTAATCTTGATAATAGTAATAAAGTAAATGATAATTTAAATAAGTCTATTGAACGTATTAAACGTAAGAATAGATATTTGGTAAGCGGTGGTGCTGTTTGCGCTATCGCTTTTGTTGTTTGTTTACTAGTTAAATAAAATATTATGGCTGATGGTAAATATCCTTTTCTAGAATACATTGAAGAACCTGATAAAGAGAAAAAGTATAAGAAAGCTAGTGATTGTGGATGGTATGACCCTCATAATAACTTTTTAATTGGAGATAGTGGTGGTTTTCTTTTAAATATTAAACCCGGCAAATTTGTTAATACTGAACTTTTTAATGAAGCTGCTAGAACATATCAAGCCACAGGTAAATATACTCAATTTAAAGTTGATAGTATTCCTCATAGACAATTTAGACGTAGAGAATGTGATAGACGACGTAATGGTTTTTCTGCTCCTTGTTGGCAAAATCCAGATGGAAGTATAGAAGATGTTTGGATAACAGGTGGTCATTATAATTTTCTTAATTATACTCGTATGGAACGTACAGATGAATCATCTGTTATTGTTACTGAACATGGAGCTACTGCTAAAAAGATTTATAGTTTTCCTAGTTTTATTGATGCTCAATTTTGGACTTGGCAAATTATAGAATTTTGTAGACGTAATGGTTTGCATCTTATTATTGATAAAACTCGACGTGGAGGTTTTTCTTATATTATGGCTGCTGATAGTTCTAATGAAGTTAACTTATCTAAACATAAAGTTGTTATTCATGTTGCAGCTGATAATAAATATTTAATTAAACAAGGAGGTTTAAGTGATTTTGCTGTTAATAACTTAAAGTTCTTTGAAGAAAAGACTCCATTTAAAAGAGGTATATATAGTCCTACTACTGATAGTTTTAAACTTGGTTATCGTATGAAAAATGGAGTTGAAGCTGATGATAGTTGGTCTAGTTCTCTTTTAAGTGTTAGTGCTAATAATAACCCAGACTGTGCTATTGGTAAAGATGCTGTTACTATTAAAGTTGAAGAGCTATCTACAATGCAGAATTTTGATGAGTTTATGAATGTAACTGAACCTACAATGACTGTTGGTACTCGTACTACTGGTACTCTTATGGCTTGGGGAACGGCTACTGCTGCTAATATGCAAATATTTGAACAAAACTTTTATAATCCTAGAGCATTTGGATTTATGGCTTTTGAAAATGTTTTTGATAATGATGCTCGTAATGAAGTTTGTGGATTCTTTAAATCTTATGCTTGGGGTCTTGAAGGAGAAATAGATGGAGTTAAAGGATTTGATGAAGATGGAAATAGTAATCTACGAATAGGGCTTCAGCTTGCAGCACGAGAAAGAATTGAAAAGAAAAAGACTGCTAAGACTTTTGCAGAATATCTTAATTATCTTGGTCAACGCGCTTTATTCCCTGCTGAATCTTTTAGTAGTGCTAGTGAAAATATATTTAGTAGCGAAGCTCTTAATAAGTTTGAAGATAAACTTCGAGTTGATAATAGTTATAAGTTTTATACTGATGGTGAATTATTTGAAGATGGAACTAAAAAGATTTATTTTAAATCTAATGCCCGTATAAGAATTGAAAATCCTGATATGAAAACTTATGATTATATTCAAGGAGTTCCTAGACGTGGTAATGAAGACCCTCATGGTTGTATAAGAGTTTGGTTTGCCCCAGAATATGAAGAAACATATATTAATGATAGACTTGTAAGAAGTATTCTTCCCGGTACTTATGTTGCAGTTTATGACCCTGTCGGTATTGATAAAGATAAAAAAGAAATTACTGATAGACATTCTCATAATAGTATATTTGTTATTGAAATGCCTAGAGAACGTAATGGGTTTAAACCTAAGTTATGTGCTGCATATTATGGACGTACTGAAAGACTAGAAGAAGCCGATGAAAAGTTTTATCGACTATGTAAATGGTATAATTGTATTGGTACTGGACTTGTAGAAATAAACCGTGGTGAAACTGTTTCTAATTTTCGTAAATGGAAAGCTACTAAATATCTAGGTTATGAACCTTTATATGTTTGGGATTCTGCTGTTAAAGAAAAAGTTAGTACTAGTTATGGTTATAATATTGGTAGTGGTCCTAAGAAACTAGATGGTCTTCGACTTCTTAAAGAGTTCTTATATGAAGTTATTGGTAAGAATGAATTTGGAGAAGATATTTATGTTTTTGAAAGATTTCTTGATTATCAAACAATTCTTGAACTTAAAAAGTTTAATGCCGAAGGTAACTTTGACCGTATATCTAGTCTTATACTTTTAGGTATATATTGGAAGTCTATTGATATTAAAGGTAAGCGAGAACTTGCTAGTCGTAAGAAAGTTACAGAAGATAATGATAAAACAGATATTTTTAATAGACAATGGTTTTAAGATTAAATAGATAAAGATATGTATAATTTTGGTAGACTTGATTTTCCTAATCAGCATGTTAGTTATGCTGAAAAACAAGAAGTTGATTGGTATGCTAAATGTTGTGATTACGTTATAGAAGCTGGTATTGCTTGTAAAGCTGATTTTAATGTAGAAGAAAAGTTTAATATTCTTCTTGGCAATATTCCTAGAGAATATTATAGAAAAACTCTTAATCCTTATAATGAGAAAGATGAAAATCTTACTCGTTTTCCAGCTACTATGCGTAATTATGATATGATGAAAGGTATTATTAGAAGATATATTGGTGAATATATCAAAAATCCACATGATTTTATTGTTGGAGCTAATAATCCAGAAGTTGTATTTGCTAGAGATGCTGAACTTGGTAAACAAATTATGATACTTGCAGAACAAGCTGTTGCTAAGAAAATACAAGAAAGTTATATGCAGTTTGTTAATGAAGGTAATAATCCAGAGCAATTTAATCCTGAACAAGCTGTTGATATTGAAGCTTTTATTAAAGAATTTAATGAAAATTTTATTGATGATATTAGTGCACAAGGACAAGATTTAATTAATGTTATTGATGACCTTACTGATGCTTTTACTATATACGCTAGAGCTTATTTTGAATTTGTTGCTTTTGGAGCTTGTTATACATATAGAGATGTTGTAGGTAATCAATTAATTAAACGTGTTGTTAGTGTTAGAGATGCTTTTCCTGTTCCTAACGATAATATGTTTGCAGAAGATTATGATATGTTTGCTGAACGTCGTATGTTGACTAAACAACAAATTATAGATGAATTTTATGAATATCTTTCTGAAAAAGAACGTGAAGCTCTTGATACATATTATCAATATAGTGCTACTACTTCTAGTGATAAAGCACTTTTAAATTGGGATAAGTATATGTATTATTTTGGTGATATATGTAGTAAATTTAATAAAGATGATTTACAACATATTAAGAACACTAATATAATGGCTCATGATGCTAATAATGGTTTATTTGAAGTTTGGCATACTGTTTGGAGAGGTGAAATAAAAGAAGGTATTCTTACATATAGTAATGGAGCATTTGTTACAACAAGAATTGTTGATGAAACTTATCAGCTTAACCCTGCTGGTGGTGATATTAGTATTGAATGGGTGTGGCGTCCACAAGTTTATGAGAGCGTTAGAATTGGCTCTCGTGCTACAAGTATATATCCTTATAAGGCTCGTCCTATTGCTTACAATAGGAATGGTAAACTTCCTTATAATGGTATTGCAGAACTTTTGCCTGGTTTTGGAAGATTTAGTATTGTAGATACAGTTATTCCTTATCAAGTATTTCGTAATATAGTTTCTTATCATAGAGAAATGGCTATTGCTAAAAATAAGATGAATGTTCTTATGATTGCTAAATCTCTTCTTGGTAAAAAACCTGCTGAAACTATATATCGTATGGCTGCTGATGGTGTACTTTATATTGATGATGAAGATGATGCTAATTTAGTTAAAGCACAAAATGTTCGTTATCTTGAAAGTCGTATGAATAATTATATTACGGAACTTGGGCAACTTATTCAAGAGATTGAACAGACTGCTAAAATGGAATGTGATATGACTCCACAACGTTATGGTGAGATTGCTAATAGTGCTGGTAAAGGAGTTACTGATGAAGCAGTTATTCGTGGAAGTATGGGTTCTGTTATTATTGAATTTATATTTGATAAAATGAGAGAACGAGATTATCAAGCTGAAATGGATTATACTAAACTTGCTTGGATTGATGGTCTTAATACTTCTTATAAAACTAAAGATGGCGATATTAGATATTTAAGTCTTGATGTTAATAGTCATATATTTGCTAATTATATTGTTACTTGTAAAACTTCTGTTAAAGAACGCGAGAAACTTGAACAATATAAACAACTTGCATTTAGTGCTGCTCAAAATGGTAATATGGATATGGCTAATGCTGCTATTCGTGGAGATAATGTTGCTCAAATTAGTAAACTTATTGATAAATATCAAAATATTCAACGCGAACATGAGCTTGATGTTGAACGTGTTTCTCAACAAACAGAACAACTTCGTCAAGAATTTGAACTTGCTAAAATTGATAGAAAAGCAGAACAAGATAGAGAAACTATTAGAGTTGAAAAATATCTTGATGGTCAAATTGAGGCTATGAAAGCAAATGCTAATATTATGAGTTTTGATAATGGTCTTAGTGATGCTGAAAAGAGTCAAGCTGAAGAACGTATGGAAAATGCTAGACTTAATCTTGAACGTAGTAAACTTAGTTTAGATGCTCAAAAGACTTCTGTTGAAGCACAACTTAAAGAAAAAGAATTAGCTGTTAAACTTAAAGAAAGTGATGATAAAGTCAAGATTGCAAAAACGAATAAAAATCGTTATGATAGTAAAAGTAAATAATCGGCTGTACTTCTAAATTTTGTTCATAATAGGGCTGGACTTGCTTGTGAAAGTAGGTTCAGCCCATTTTCATTTTTCTTTACATTACATGAGCCATTTTAAGCTCATTCTAAGCACTTTATTCATTTCGTGATAGATTAATCATTTAAATAAAATTTTATTCATATAGAGGTTCTCTGTAAGCGACAGACTAGGTTATCAATAATAAATATCCTAGTTAGCAATAGTATGTTAGTCGGCAAATCGGCTTAAAGGTGAACATATTTTAACGATACAAGTAAACTCATATTATTATTATAGTTTATATTTGTGATATAGTAATTAATTAAAAACAAAGAGTTATGCCTAATTTTGATAGTTTTGGTTTTAATGGTGAAACATCTAATGGTGATGGAAAACCTACTGACGACATTACAGACCTTGATACAGGTAAAACAGGGCAGTTAGATGCTGATGGTAATTCTATTGATGATATTACTAATAATGGTAATGGAGATGGGAATAGTGATTCTAATGCTAATAAAGATAACCAATCTTCATCCTCTACGGGGGGTCAGTCTACTAGCAAAGCGAATGACGCTGATGCTGAACATGGTTTAGAAGAAGGTACTATTATCGAAGATGGAAATAATAAATATACTGTTGATAAAGACGGTAATCTTATTGACGATAAAGGTAATATCTTTAAAGCTAAAAATGAAGTTGCTGCTTATCTTAAAGAGTTTGAAGTAGAAGATACTAAAGAAGAAAATACTATTGATGTTAAATCAATTCAAGAACTTGTAGGTGTTTCTGTTACTTCAGAAGATGGTAAACCAGTTGCTTTTGATAATACTCCTCAAGGAGTTGCAAGTTATATTCAATCCGTTATTGATTTAAAACGTGACGAATTTGCTCAAGCTGGTGTTAATAAGTTATTTGAAGATTATCCTATCGTTGGTGATTTTCTTAATTATTATGTTGCAAATGGTAATTCATTTGAAGGCTTTGGCGAACTTCGAGATAGAAGCGGTATTGAAGTAGATGAAAATAATGTAAGTCAACAAGAAGCTATTGTTCGTGAGGCGTTTAAGGAATTTAATCGTCGTGGTAATGTTGATAAGTATATTCAATATCTTAAAGATAGTAATGAACTTTTCAATGTTGCTAAAGAAGAACTTGAAGCTCTTCAGAAAGCTGATAACGAAATGCGTGAAGCTAATGCTAAAGAAGCTATGCGAGTTAAAGCAGAAGAAGAGAAACAACTTGTGGAATTTTGGAATGGAGTTAAAGATTGTATTGATAAGCGACAGATTGCTGGTTATCGTATTCCCGAAACTGTTATTATTGAACGTAATGGTAAACAGATTTCTACTACTCCTGAAGATTTCTTCAATTATGTTTATCAAGTTGATGATAAAGGACTTTCTCGTTATGAAAATGATTTAATGAAGTTATCTCCTGCTGAAAGACGCGATGAAGAACTGCTTAAGGCTTGGCTTAAATATACAGGTAAAGGTTATGATAGTTTGATAGAAATGGCTGTTTCTGATAAAGAAGCTAAAAAGTTGAAACTTACTGCTAGTCAACGTAAATCTACAAAAGGAGCTATTAAAATAACTAAACCTGACAGTAAAAAAGATGCTCTGAAAGATGAGCGTTTTGGTTATTAACATAATAGTAAATTTGTAGATGAAAACATTACGTGTTATTGGACAAACTCGTTATGAAGATAGAGGTTATTCTAATGAAGAATCAATTGCTTATCTTCAACTTCAAAAGCCAGAAGAAATTAATAGTTTTCTGACTTATAATTATGGTATGGATGATGACCGTTTTCCTTTAAGTTTTATTACTGAAGGTCAAGGTAGTCGTGGTATTAAAGATGTTGCTACTGTACAATGGACTTGGAAAACTATGGGTCGTATGAAGTTTACAGACTTTGTAACTTACTTTAATACTGCTGTTACTAAACCGGGTCAAAATGGTAGTGAATTTGAAGTTCATTTCTCTACTCATTGGTTTATTGAACAACATGGTCTTACTGCTCCTGATGGTGTTACTCAAGTTCGTATTCAGAAAGACTTAGGTGAATCTGCTTATGGTTATGCTTATCTTTTGAAACTTACTTCTCCTAATCCTGATGCTTATGTTGACCCTCAATGGTTGGCTAAAGGTATGTATTGGGCAATGAGTGCTCCTACTGTTTCTGAATCTTATTCTAAAGGTAACAGAAGCAATACTATGGGGCCTGCTGGAATGACTTCTCAACTTGAGTTTTATCGTTATTCTAAAGAAATAGCTGGTAATCTTGCTAATGTTGTTACTCAATATCAATTCCAAAATGATAATGGTGGTACTTCTAATCTTTGGATTAACGAAGAGATGCGACAGTTCAACTTGCACATGAGAGTAATGAACGAAGAACGTTTGTGGAAGTCTGAATATAATCGTTTACCTGATGGTACTATTCCTTTGAAAGACCATGATAATGGTAAACCTATTCCTCGTACTGCTGGTATGTTAGAAATTTGTCGTGAATCTAACTACGATACTTATGGTGAAGTTCTGACTGTTAACAAACTTGAACGTACAATCGGTGATGTTCTTGACCGTGATACTCAAGATGGCGATAAGAATGTAGCTCTTATGGGTGGCAAAGGATTTATTCGTGACTTTGAAATGGCTATCAGAACTGATGCTAAAGAAAACGGATTTATTACTCCTCTTGGTGAAAAGATGATTCAAGATAATGGTGATGGTCTTTCTTATGGACGTTACTTTAATAAGTATAAAACTCCAGATGGATATACTATTACTGTTATTCATAATGCTTATTTTGATAAAGGTACTGATGCTGAAGCTGCTAAGCAAAATGGTATGATTCATCCTACTACTGGCTTGCCTATTACTTCTCATCAAGCTGCTTTGATTGATATGAGTAATTATAAAGGTAATCAGAATGTTCGTATAGTACGTCAAAAAGGACAGGCTTATAAAGCTAAAGTTATTGAAGGTATGACTGATATTCCTGCTTGCTGGGGATTGCCTAATACTAATCATGCAGCTACTGAAATTGATATGGCTCGTTATGAAGTTAAAGGCTCTATTGGTTTGCAGGTAGATAACACTACTAAGATGTTCTTATTGAAATGTGTATTATAATCATTTAAAAGAAGCTATTTAAGATATGGATTTTAACAAAGTAAATGAAGCTAATAAAGCAGGAGAAAATACTCCTGCTGCTTCTAATATAAATACAGATAAACAGGTTATACCCCCCGTAGAGGATGGAGTAGATAAACAGCCTGCTAATACAGTAGGATTTAGAGATGAAAGTCTTGATGAACCTTATACTGAAAAACGAACTATTACTATTAATTTAGTTACTAATTATTCATTATATCGTAGAGTTAATGATAAAACATTACCTAAACGAATGGATAAGATTGGTAGTTGTGTTCGTAGTTCTCGTACTCTTTCTTCTAATAAAGGTGAGATTGAATCTTATTTTCCTGCTTTAATTGGTCTTGCTCCTAATAATGAAAACTTTATTTCACGGGTTAAGGCTTATCTTAATAATATTAGTGTTTCAGTTGATGAACTAGGTAAGACTTTTGATATTTCTTTCTTTTGGAATCGTAAACGAGATTATCTTCGTTTTAGAGCCGAAGAAGAAGCTATTGAAACTACTTATATGAATAGTGACCGTAAAGGAGTTAAAGAACTTAGAGAAGCTCTTGAAGCTAAGATTACTAAGTTAAATCTTCTTGAAAGTGAAAAGTATAAATATGGTTATCCTATTGTTCTTGATGATTATCTAATTTATCGTCATTGTTTATTGTATAAAGATGTAGCTAAAGATATTGCTCTTATTAATTCTGACCCATCCATTAGATTTTATTTTAAAGATGACCAAAGAGAAGCTGAGCGTCTTGCTAAACATCGTCAGGAAATTAATTCTGCTAAAGGCAATTATGTTAAACTTCTCACGAATAGTGATTTGTTTGATGCTGTATTTATTCAATACTGTGTTGCCAATAATATTAATATCCCTAACGGTATGGCTATGGATACTGTCGATAAACAAACTCATCTTGATAAATTTAGTACAAATGAACCTGCTAAGTTTAATAAACTTTGCAATGATAAAGATATTACTATTAAATCTTTAATTGAGGTTCTTATTTCTCGTGGAGAATTTATCAGAGCAATTCATAATCAGAATATTACTACTCCTGATGGTGAGTTCATTGGTGCTAATGTTAAGGAAGCTGTTACATGGTTTAAAAATCCTACTAATAGTGCTCTTGTTAGTGCTTATAAAAATAAACTTAAAAACATTTGATTATGAACATTGGGGAGATGCACGTGACGTTCAGAGAACTGGCACAACAGATGGGTATGCAGACCGTTCGTGCTATTCTCATGGAAGATATAGATATTTGTCTTAATGCTGCTATAATTGAAAAAGCTAGAAATGTAATAGTAGAAAACGTTGGACCTGTTCCTTATAATGATAAGGTTGCTCGACAAAATGCTTCTATTAGTCCTGTTAATGCTCTTAGAACTTTATACACAGCGGGTACTGTTAACGGCGGAGATATTACAGGTAATGGAACAGAAGTTGACCCTTATAAAATTAATATTGATAGCGACGGAATAATGCTATATACAGGCTTTCAAGTTAGTTATAATGGCAAGACAATTTATGATTGCAGAATTATTGAGGCTGAAGATTTAGGTCAAACGCTAAGAGATTTCTGTAATCGTGCTGCGAAAGATGCTCCGATAGTTACTATATTTGGAGATGAATCTGGTATCAATGTTGATATATATACTGGACGTAATAATACAGTTAAACCTCAATTAGTTAAATATCTTTATATCAAAGAACCTGCTAAAGTTAAATTTGATGAAGATAGAGAAGAAGATTGGGTTAATTGTGATTTACCTCCTTATTTACATATGGAAATAGTTATGCGTGCAGTACAGATTTATCTTGCTAGTATTGGTGCTACTTCTAATGGAGCTGATAAACAAAGTTAAACTCTAAATTAAATTAAAAATGAGACAGTTTTTGTTAGCGGGCAATGTCGCTTATGGAGCGAGCTTACCTCTTGCTGCTGGAGCGGTTGCTTTTACTTATCTTGCTAATGGCAAGGAAACGATTGACGCTGACGGTACTAAGATTACCGATAAGTTTTACATTAATCTTGGTCGTGAAGCAAATGGTCCAGTAGTTCTTCCAGCTTATAAGAAACATCTTACTTTTGTTAAAGGTGTTTATCAAGCTGCTACTACTTTCTCTGCTAATCTTACTATCGGAGATGTAAATGCTTATTCTGATTATTCTATCATGATTGTGAAAAAAGGATTAAAGTTCAATGAACGTAATCGTTGGACTGCTACCATTCATACTGGTCTTAATCCTACTGCTAATGATGTAGCAAAGAAATTAGCTAACCAAATTAATAATAATACTGTTGGACATGGTATTAAAGCATCTGTTGCTGATGCTAAAATCACTCTAACTGCTGAGTCTAAAGGTATTGATTATGAAATTCTTGGAGCTGATGAATTAATGGATATAGCTGTTACAGTTACAACTCACGGTTTACCTGCTTATGGTGACGCTGCTTATATTACTGATTTAGCTAATAAGGCTGCTGCTGATGCAGGTATTGAATATACTTACCGTGATACTTATACTGAACTGTATCCTGCATATCCTATTAATCCTTTGAAGCAACCTGATAGTGCAGATGCTGGATATACTATCTTTACTCTTCGTTTTGCTGTTCCACGTGAAATGAAAACTAGAGATGAAGTTGTTCATCAGATTGTACAAATAGCGTTCCCTACTAGAGCTACTGCTATTGCAACTGTTGAAACTATCCTTAAAGCTATTGCTACTGAAGAAAAAGCATAACCTATTACCCGACTCGATTAGGTAAATATTAGGTAATATTAATCGAATAGGGGCTATTGGTATTAGCATTAGTGTTGATACTGATAGTCCCTATTCTTGTATCTATAAAAATGGAATTAATTCAAAATGCCTTTGAACAAGGTCTTATTCCCGGTATTGTTATTGTTATTTATCTTATAATTAATAAGATAATTGATAATAACAAAAGAAATCCTTTAGATGATATTGCCAAACTTCTTAACATAGTTACTAGAGATATTATTGAAAAAGATAGAGAAAAATCTAAAGCTGTTATTTCTATTACTATGGTTAATGCAGCTTCGGAATGTGCAAAGTTTGTTGCTTCAACTATTATTACTAATAATGTTGATAATAATCGTGACCAAATAGAATATAACGCTAAACATTTAGTTAATAGTGTTTATTATGATGCTTATTCTAAACTTAATATGTATCGTGGTGATGAAGATTATCTTAGTCATTATATGAAAGAAGAATGGAAAGAAGATATTTATGGTGATATTATAAATATTGTCTATAATAAAAATCTTGATTCTAATCAACGTATTCTTGCGTTTAATAAACGTATTGATATTAGAGTTAATGATTATACTACTTATATTATTAATAAGGCATTTAAATAAGATGATATTATGATAAGAGGTTATATTAATAATCCAAAACAGCTATCGAAAGAGATGCAATTGCGTATCGCAAGCATGGCTGAAAAACAGGTGAGAATAGCAGAGTTAGGCTTCCCATTGAACGAAAAAAATTGGTGCAAACTAACACAAGGGCAAATTTTAATTCAAGCACTAGAAGCCTTAGAATTGCTTTCTGATGAGCAACAAAAATCAATTATTAATTCATACAATAACTTGATGTTAGAATGAGTGAACAAATAGATGATAATTATGTTAATGGTGTCTATGTAAAAGCTGATGGAACTGAACAAGTTGAAATTAATCCTCAATATGTTTATATGACTGTTCCTAGCAAATATGTTTGTGTTTATCACAAACTATTAGTTCTTATGGCACAATATGGACTTGATATGCTTAATGATTGTTCTGCTACTTGTAAAGGTAATAATAGAAATATTGTTACTTGTTGGAATATGTTTCAATCTGCTATGGCGGCATATCAACTTAGTCAAGATAAACTTGCTGAAACTCTTCTTAAATATATTAAAGGTCAACTTAATATTATTTATGAAGGTAGTGAACAAGTTCAGTATGGTGGTTCTATTACGCTTCCTGTTGATGAAGAAGGTAAAATTCATGCAATAGTTAGTTGTGGAGGTGCTCCTAAATTTTATGTTGACCCTGAAACTGGTAAACTTTGGGAGAAGAAAGAAGAAGGTAAAGAATATAATGAAACTTATAGTCTTAGTGATGTTGATTATGATAATGAATAATGTGAATGTATTCCATCCTCTACGGGGGGTCTACACTATGAATTTAGTAAACCTAGAGAATGTATGAAAACAATAGAAGAAGAACTTGGTAAAGTTAGTCTTACTTGTAATGGTCAATGGAATGATAGACCTTATGAAAGACTATGTATAGTTCATGACGGTTTCTATGCTAGCTATATATCTCGTAAAGCTGTTCCTGCTGGTATTCCTTTATCTAATGAAGAGTATTGGCAGCCTATTGCTAAACTTCGAGAAGATTTAGTTATTGATTATGAAACTTTCAAGAAAGAAATACTAGAACTTATTGCTGTTGTTCAAAGAGGTCTTAAAGCTGCTAGAATTGTAGTATCTACAATGGAAGATAGAGATGCTCTTACTTGGGAACAGATTGGGGTAGGTTGTGAAGTTTATGTTATTGAAACTAAAAAGAGTTATATTCTTGATGAAATAACTCCTGTTACTAATGCAAAGAAATGGCATCTTGAAGCTGATTCTGAAATTGGTTCTAAATTTGTAGAATCATTTAGTGGTATGTTTCCAAGAGCAATTGCAGAACGTGCAGTTGCTGATGAATTTGGTATTAATATTCAAGATAATTATCTTCGTCGTAATGTTGTAGTTAATTATATGGCACAAGTGCTTAAACAGTATTTTGAAGATAATGCTGTTCAAATACTTGAAGATCAGATTACTCCTGAAATGCTTAGTGAATCTGTTAAACAAATGTTTACTGCTTCACAGATTACTAATGCAGCTGATGAAGAAGATTTAACTGTTGTTGATAATCTTCTTAAATTTGCAGATAAAGACTATAATACAAATGATTATAGTGGAAAGGCTCGTAAATATCTTCGTAAGAATATGATTAGTGGTGTTAATACTCTTACTCAAGATATGATTAACGAGCCTAATACTATTTATATACTTCAATATGATTATTGTTTAGCTGGACAAACTATTGAACTTCCAGATAATAGTATTATTCTTTGGAGAGGTGGTAGATTGTATGATGGTGCTATTGAATTAAATCAATGTAGACTTCTTAGTAATTATCGTCAAGAAGATATGTTTGATAAAGAAAGTATATCTCTTGATGGAAATTGGGCTATTGGTCAAATACTTTATCATCCTCTTGATTTAGGTGAAGATAATAAACAAGTTGAAATTGTTGGTTGGGGTGGAACTTATACTAATGATTTTTATTGGTTTTGGGATGGTGAGAAATGGGTAAGTATGGGTTTTGATTTATCTGTATATCTTACTCGTGCTGAATTTGAAGCTTTCTTAGAGAAGTTAAGAGAAGAAATGGAAAAGTTCTATGCTTGGCTTCTTGAAGAACTTAAAAAGATTAATGAGCATCTTAAAACTCATGACCAACAAATATCTGAATTACAGCAAGATGTAGCTGATATTAATACTAGAATTAATAATCTTATTACTGAATATAATGCTAAATTTAATGATATTTATAGTAAGATTGGAGATTTAAATAGTAATGTAGAAGGTAGTATTAATAATCTTGAGCAATATATTAATAATAAGATTGAAGAGATTCTTAATAAAATAAACCAAAATGGTAGTAATATTAGTAATGAGTATAAACAGTATTTTGAGAGTAATTATGTATCAATGTTTAAAAATAAGATTAAAGCTGGTACTAATATTACTTTTGTTGAAAATGATGATGGTACTATTACTATTAATGCTGCCGGTGGAGGTTCTGGTGGAGGTGGATTAACCGAAGAAGAAGTAAGAAATATTATTAATTCTATACTTAATAATTATTATACTAAGCAAGAAATTAATGATATTATTGCTGGTCTTGATGGTAGTGGTGGAACAGGTGGAGATGGTACTCATAACGTTATGTCTACTACTCAACTTGGTGAAGCTAGAACAGGTAAGTATCTTGTTATGAATAAATTTGCAGATAGTGAAACTAAACCTAGCAGACTTGATGTAGATTTTAATTCTCTTTATACTGATATTAAAAATAAATTAGTTGGAGAAGGATTTGGATCAGGTGGTGGAAGCGGAGAAGGTAGTGGTGGAGTTGCTGCTAGTCAAATTCAATCTTGGATTGCTGCTGTTGTTCCTATTGGTTCTATTATGCTTTGGGATGATTCAACTCCTCCTAATGGTTGGGAAGTTTATACTGCTGCACAAGGACGTTTTGTTATGGGTTATATACCAAATGGTATTAATATTTATAGTAATCCTAAACAAGGAAATCTTGATTGGAAAACAGTTCTTGAAAATATTAAAGATACATATGACCCTGCTGCTCCGGGTCGTAATGTAAGTGCATATGCGTTTTATATTGGTGGTACTGATTTACCTCTTCATCAGCACGCTGTTGCTGTTGGAAAATCTAAATCTGGTGATAATAATCATCATGTTATAACGCCAAGTAACTGGAGATTTATATCAGGTGATTTGGATGGTGGTGTTAAAAATGGTCATCCTTATGGCACTGATAGAAATAGACTTGATAATTTTGGTATTAATCGTTCTACTAATTGGTATATGACTGGTCCTAATATTAGTAATAATGGTGAAATGACTTGGAGTCAAATAAGTGGTAATAGATGGACAGGTAATTATCTTGCTATTAATAAACTTATGCCTACTATTGCTTTACATTATATTAAACGTGTTTCTAATCCGTGGTAATTATGGCTGAAGAAGAAAATGTTTTTGTTGGTACTAATTGTCAATCTTTTGACCCTAGTAAAGTTCAATGTGATAAAGAAGGCAATATGCCAATTCATATACTAGATAAGTATTGTGAAGAAAATGATACTAGGTATGAAATATATCCTTTAACTGTTATACAAGCTGTATTTGATGGTTTAACTGGTACTAGACTTGATAGAATACTTGCTGCTTGTAATAGTGTTTATTTAACTTGGGAAGGTACTTTTGCTAATACTGTTAATAAACTTGATAAAATTTATCGTCGTAAAGGATATATTATTACTTATCGTGATGAAACTAATATTAATTGGACACAACGATATAATAGTGATGATATTAGTGATGCTGCTTGGACTAATCCTGCTAATTGGGAAGGATGGTCTTTTGATACTGTTATTAAAGATTTAGCAGAAGCACTTAAAGAGATATTTACTAATATAGGTGATTATAAAGACTTTCTTGATATTATTACTAGTTTTATTAATGATTTTGTTATTAATGTATTTAATAATATTAATAATTATCCTAAACTAGTTGAAATTATTAAGAATAGTACAGTTGAAAGTTTGCCTATTATTATTAGAGATATATTTAATAATATTAATGAATATCCTGAGCTTAAAGAGATATTTAATCAATATATTAAACAATGGACTGAATCTATCTTTAATAATATTTCTTCTTATCCTGCTCTTAATCAGTTTATAACTAATGCTATTAATGCTCATGTAGAAACTACTATTGGCAACATATTTAATAATATTGATAATTATCCTGCTATTAAGAATCTTATTATTACTAATACTGTTAATAAAGTAGTTGATATATTTAAGAATATTGGTCAATATCCAGAATTACAAGAAGCTATACAGAATAATATTAATGAACGTGTTGACTATATATTTAATAATATTAATAATTATCCTGAACTTATTGGTATTCTTTCTGATTTAGTTTGTAATTGTGTTAAGAATATATTTGCTAATATTAATAATTATCCTGCTCTTGTTACTTGTATTAATAATGCTGTAAATAGTAGAGTTGATTATATTTTCAATAATATTGATAGATTTCCTATTCTTAAGAATCTTATTGAAACTAAAGTAGAAGCTAGAGTTACTTATATATTTGAACATATTAATAATTTTACTGAACTACTTAATGTTATTAAAGGCAATATAGAAAATATCTTTGATAATATTGATAATCATCCTAATCTTAAAGTTGTTATTGAGAATAAGGTTGAATCTACAGTTGAACATATCCTTAATAATATAGATAATTATCCTATTATTAAAGAGAAGATTATTCAATTCTGTAATGAAGCTATTGAAGCTAAACGTGGTGTGGCTAATGGTATTGCCAGTCTTGATGGAGATGGTAAAGTTCCAGCAAGTCAATTACCTAGTTATGTTGATGATGTTCTTGAAGGATATTATGTTGATGAAACTCATTTTACTGAAAAATATATAGAAGATGCTCCTGTATATTATACTCCTGAAAAAGGTAAAATTTATGTTGATATAAGTGAAGATACTGAATATAGCGGTAAGACTTATCGTTGGTCTGGAACTAAATATTCAGTTATATCTGAAACTTTAGCTTTAGGTGAAGTTACAGGTACTGCTTATGATGGTGGTAAAGGTAGAAAAACTACTGCGATAGCTAATAGTTTACCAAATACTGTTGTAGATACCATAGAATTTGGTCAAGCATACGCAGACTATGTACAATTAAAATACCATTATTATCGTAAAGAATTTGTAACTGACCAAGATGACCATTATACGGCACAATCTCATAAACATGTAGATATACCTATTGCTACTACTTCATTAGCTGGGGTTATGTCTGCTGCTGATAAAGTTAAACTTGATGAAACTTTACCTAATCAAATTACTGAGCTTAGTAATAATGTTTATACTAAAGAAGAAATTAATAATAAGTTTGATAATGTACCAACAGTAGAAAATACTTATACTAAAGCAGAAGTTGATAAAGCTATTGCTGATGCTATTAAAGCTTTAATTCCTGATGGTTATGAATTTGTTATTAAAAAGAAAACAACTTAATATTTATCATGGTGGTACTGAATAAGTGCCACCATTTAAAGTTTATAAAGTTATGCAAGATATTAATCAACAATTATATGAAAGAAAAAGTACACCTGAAGGATTTATTCCTGTTTATGGTGTAGTTATAACTGTTCCTACTGGAATATATACTAATGGACAAAAAGAATTTACTTGTGATAAAACTTTTGATGAAGTAAAAGAAATACTATTAAAAGGCGGAAGTATTATTGCTGTTGATAACAATAATAGTAGAGTTAATTTTGATAGAATTGTTATAGGCAATAATGATATTAGTGCCACAATTACTTATTTTTCTAATGGTGGAATTAATAAAATCGATTTAAGTTGGGATAAAGGTATCGCTAGAGTTGGAGGTGAAGAAACAAAAAGTATTAATACTTTTGTAGCTATAAATAGTAATTCAATTATTAATAGATATAATATTGATACAATAATTAATAAAGTACTTAATAGTGCTGATGATTCAGAAGTATTAGCTGCTATAAATAATATATTTACTAATTTTGGTAATTTTGTTACTGCTATTTGTAAACCTAATTCTGTATTTTATAATGGTGCTGGAAATTTTAGTCTTAGATATAGTGGAAATGTAGTTGTAATAGTATGGGTCGCAGATACATATATAGGGCATATTACTATTAACAATGAAGGTGCTTATACTTATAATACTATTCAAATAGTTGACCAAACTCTTTATAGATTATCTAATCTTACTATTAAACCAATAGTTAATCCTAAAATATGGGTTGGTACTGCTACTCAATATGCAGCTATTGCACAAAAAGATAACAATACTACTTATATAGTTAAATCAGATGCTTAAACTATGGCTATATATCAAGGGAATATTGGAATACATGATATTAAACTTGGTAGTATAAATGTATTTGAAATATATCAAGGTTCTAAACTTGTTTATCCAGAGAATACTGAAATTACTATTACGTTTAAATTAAATGTTTCCGGAACTGTTACTATTAATGGTTATACTCCTGTTATAAGTGAAAATAATACTAAATTTGTATTTACTATTCCGGTTAAAACTGATTATACTGCTAATATTACTGCTGAACATTATAAATCTCAAACTATTAGTGGTAACAGTGGTTATTTACCTATAACTCATAATGTAGAATTAGAATGGGAACAAAGATTTATTTCTTATACTGTTACTTTTCCTACTGATGGAGTTAAAGTTTTATTTGATGGAATAGAAAAAGGAGTTATAACTAATGGTAAGTTAGTTGTATTAATTGATGATACAGAAGCTAAAGATAGTTATACTGTTACATTTGAAGATAGTAAAGCTAGTACATATGATACTAGTACATTAACAGTAGTTGATAGTGCTATTGCAAATACAGGTGGAAGTTATGATTTAAAACTTCCTACTAGTTTTGTTAAGAATGGATATAAAAGAACTGACTATGCATCCTCCACGGGGAGTATAACCAAAGGTTCTACTTATGCTGGAACTTGGATTGAAACTGTTGTTAATCTTACTGCTAGTTTTACTAGTTCTACTACTTTAGGTAGTATAAGTAATAATGTATTAACTATACCTAATAATGAATCTACTAATGCTAAAAGTGGAACTTTAACTGTTATATTTACTTTAGAAAATAAACAAACTAAAGAAGTTAGTGCTGCTTTAAATCAAGCTGCTGGTGCTAAAGTTTATACTAATTGGGTATTAGATTTACAAACTGATGGAACTAGTGTTGAAGCTAAAGGTGGTACTAGAACAGTTACAGCTAATATTGCCCGTAGAACTTATAAATGGAATAACACTGGTACTGTTTATAGTGAAACTGCTACTCCTACTCTTAGTATTAGTGGTAGTGCTAGTCTTAGTGGAAATCAAATAAAATTTACATCAAATGAAAGCATTTCAGCCCGTTCAGCGACACTTACAGCTAGTTATGTAGGATTGTCCAAAACGGTTACGATAACGCAGCAGGCAGGCGCAAAAGTGTATTCAGCGTGGTCTGCTTGGGCTGTTTCTATTTCGGCAAGCACGCAAACGATAGCTGCAAGCGGTGGGTCTGCTACGATAACTACTAATGCTAGTCGTTCTCGTACTTGGACTTGGAATGGAGTTGGTACTACACATACTGATACAGAAACTGCTACACCTACACTTAGTGGTAGTGCTGGTGGATTTACTTTAAGTGGTAAAACTGTTACTGCTAGTAACAATACTACAACAAATAGTCGTAGTATAACTATTACTGCTACTAGCAATAGTGTTTCTAAATCTATTACTATAACACAATCAGCTGGAGCTAAAGTTTATGGTAATTGGTCTGCTTGGACTGTTAATATTAGTGCTGATAAAACTAGTATTGGTGCAACAGGTGGAACAGCTACTGTGTCAACTAGTGCTAGTAGAACTAGAAGTTATACATGGAATGGTGTTGCCGGTTCTGGTGGTACAGAAACTGGAAATGGAAGTCCTACATTAAGTAAAGTTAGTGGAAGTGGTAATTGGACTAGTCCTAAAGTTACTTATGGAAATAATACTAGTACAAGCGGTAAATCAACTGTTATTCGTGCTACTATTGATTCAACTACTAAAGATATAACTATTAGTCAATCTGCTGGAACTAAACAATATAGTGCTTGGTCTGCATGGACAGTTAATATTTCTAATAGTGGAAATGTTGCTCCTAGTGGAGGTAGTTCAAATATAACTACTTCTGCAAGTAGAACAAGAACTTGGACATGGAACGGAGTTAGTGGAAGTGGTGGAACTGAAACAGGAACTGGAACTCCTACTCTTAGTAAAGTTAGTGGTGCTGGTTCATTTGCTAGTAATAAAGTAACTTATGATAATAATACTTCTACAAGCGCTAGAAGTACAGTTATTAGAGCTACAATGGATTCTGTAACTAAAGATACTACTGTAACTCAAAATGCTGGTTCTAAAACTTATAGTAGTTGGGGAGTATGGTCTATTAGTTTAAGTGCTAATGTAACAACTATTGCTGCTGCTGGTGGAAATGCTACATTATCTACTTCTGCTACTAGAAGTCGTACTTGGCAATGGAATGGTACAGGAACAACTTATACTGAAAATGCTAGTGGTTCTCCAACATTAAGTAAAGTTAATGGTGCAGCTTCTTTAAGTGGTTCTACTGTTAGTTATGGTAATAATACTTCTACTAGTTCCCGTAGTTCTGTATTTAGAGCAACTATTGATAGTGCAACTAAAGATATAACTATTAGTCAATCTGCTGGTAGTAAATCGTATGGAAGTTGGTCTAGTTGGTCTGTATATTGTAATGCTAGTAGTTATACTGTTGCAGCATCAGGCGGTTCTGTTACTATTTATTATGGTGCTTCTCGTTCTCGTACTTGGACTTGGAATGGAGTTTCTGGTTCAGGTGGAACTGAAACCGAAAATGCTACTCCAAGTCTTAGTGCAGGAAGTGGTGGTGGAACTTTAAGTGGTAGTACTTTAAGTTATAGTAATAATACTAGTACAAGTGTTAGAAGAACTAGAGTTACTGCAAATTATAATGGTGCTATTAATTTTTGCGATATTGAACAAAGAGCTGGAAGTAAAGTTTATGGTAATTGGTCTGGATGGTCAGTAAGTATATCTGCTAGTCCTACTAATATTGCTGCTGCTGGCGGTAGTTCTACTATTACTTGTAGTGCTGTTCGTAGTAGACAATATACTTGGAATGGAGTTGGACAGAATTTTCCTGAAACTGAAAATGGTAGTCCTACACTAAGTAAATCTGGAGATGGTACATTAAGCGGTACTACTAGCGGTAGTAAACTTACTTATGGTAATAGAACTGCTACAACAAGTAGAAGTACAACTGTTACTGCTACTTATAGTGGAGTTAGTAAATCAATTAATATTACACAATCTGCTGGTGTTAAACAAATATAACTTCTTCTACAAAAGTATTGTTTTTGTATGACGGGGCAAGTGATTATGTTGAAGCAATTAATAATTCTGTGTATATTAATAATGCTAGAGATAATAATGGAAATCATAATGGAGCAGTTAAGTATAATATTCGATTTAAAGTTATTATTACTGAAAGTTATAAATGGAATAATGTAGGTAATGTTATTTCTTCTGAATCTTATGGTAGTATTGACCGTCATAAAGATATTTCATTTAATGCTAGTACTTTATTACATAAAGATACTGATAATTCTTATTATGGTAGTTTTAGCATAGTATCTAAAAATACTGCTGATGAAGAAGAATATTCAGCACAATATATAACTAATAATAATATAATCATTACTTTATATGTTAGACGTCCTAGATTATATTGGCAAATATGGTGTAATGAAATTCTTGAACAAAAAGACCAACCTTTTACTGTTAATGTTAATAATGTTACTAGAACAAAATTATATAATAATAATACTATAACTGAAGGTTGTGCTGGTAGTGGTGAACAATATTTATATCTATTTAGTACATCAAATATGATGACTAGTAGAAGTATAACTGTAAAATTAATAAGAAATAATAATCCTAATGATGCTTGTAAATTAACTGATTTTACTGATATAAATACAGATACTAAAACTAGTGTTGGTCTTGAAGAAAATAAAACTGTTATAAGAACATTTGTAACAAGTTACATTCAAACATTGCCTATTAATCTATGTAAAGTTACATTTAAATATGCTGAACTAAATTTTAGAGTATTTATAGCTAAAGGTACTGGTAATTAATATGATAAGAATACTATTTAACATAACAATATTATTAATGCTTATATTGTTTATTTACTCATTAAAGTTATTTAAATTAATCACATAATTATGAACAATAAACAACTATATGAAAAACTAGGTCAGAATAGTTATGATAAAGTATTTCCTATTACTTATCTTCAAAATATTCTTGACAAAGATACAAATAATGATTTAACTGTTGTTCTATCTAGGTTTAATCATTTATGGATTCCATATCAAGGAACTAGAGTTAATACTCGTAAGGCTGTTCCTACTATTTTTAGACGTAATAGTCTTACTATTAGTTATTATGATGCTGAACATAATCTATCTGTAACTGAAAGTTATATAGGTAGTAATCTTCAAGCTGGTGTTGAAACTAGTTGGGTTTCTGATGATAATTGGACAAAAATTCTTAGTGAGAAGTATCTTGAAGAAAGTGGAGCTAAAATTCCAATTGCTGATGGAACTATTGATTGGGATATGCTTAATGAAGCTCTTAAACAAATGATTGCAGGAAATGGTAAAGTTAATATTATTAATTATCCTGATGAAGAAGATATTACTATAAGATTAAGTCCGGGTTGTTGTAATGTTAATCGTCTTAGTCTTAAAGATAGACCTTATGAACCTGAATATAAAAGTGGTAAAGGATATAAAATAGTTCGCAAGGTCTTACTCCCCGTGGAGGATGATGCAAGTAATGCAGAACAGCTTTTATTTGATGGTTTTCTTGATGATACTTATTGTGAACAATATGGTCAAATAATTCTTAATACTGATAAGTATGAAGTTATTAGAACAGATTTAGGTAATACTGCTGGTATTTATTATGATACATATCATAAATTATTTGTTCTTAGAGTTAAGACTGTTCATGATGGAGTTGGATTTTATAATTATTATACTAGATGGACGATTGTAGAACCTACTGATAGAGTTCATCCTCTACGGGGGGTCAACACTGCTGTCTACGGAAATAGTGAAGATTATAATATTTATAATACTTGTCTTTCTGATGAACGTCCAAGACTTGGTATTATATATATTAATTCAGCAGATACTATTAAATATTATTTTAATGAAGAAAATCTAGTTCAAGTTAAGAATAATATTTATCTTAATTATAAAGCTGTTCTTACTCAAGATATGGTTAACGAAGAAAATACTCGTTATATTATTCGTTATGCTTTTGATTTAAGTGGTAAAACTATTACAATGCCTGTTGGTTGTGAACTTGTATTTGAAGGTGGTATTATTGAGAATGGTACTATTAATTTAAATAAATGTAAACTTACAGGTATGGTTGGTGAAGAGTCTGAATATCTTCCTAATGTAATTTGTAGTAATTGGGCTAAAGGCCAGATTGAATATCGTAATGGAAAGATTTGTTATTGGAATGGTACTGAATGGAGAGTAATGGGTGATACTTCTTCTATGGAAAGTTATACTAAAGAAGAGATTAATAATATGTTTAAAAATTATTATACTAAATCTGAAACTTATAATAAAGAAGAAGTTAATAATTTACTTAATAGATATGTTATTAATGATACATTTAATAACTTTAAAGAAGAAATAAATCAAACTATTACTAATAGTGTTAATCTTGATAAGATTCAAAAAGCTATTAATGATGGATGCGGAGTTAATATGACTATGCCTAGTGCAAATAATAATAAACTTAGTCTTCCAATTTGGACAGGAACTGCTACCCAATATGCAACTATTACCCCAGTTGCTGGAATGACTTATAATATTATTGATGAATAATGAGTTTAACTCTTGGACGTCAAGGAGGAATTGCTAAACCTCTTAAGAAACGAACAGTAGGTCAAACTAATATTGCTCATGTTTATGATGGTGCTAATCATATTTGGCCTACTTCTGTTATTCATTTTAGTGATTTTACTAGTGTCCAACTTAGATACATTTGGGGTAGTGATGATGGTCGAGATTTGGATACTAAATCATATTATGTTAATTCTCCTATTAATAGTTTAAATTATGTAGCTGTTGGTTGGTCTTGGAATTTAAGTCAAATTCCTTATCTATATTGGGGTGGCGATAATACTCACTCAGGTGCTGAATGTGTTATGTTTAATATTGAATCTATGATTGACCTTGAAGATAAAATGCCTGATATAATGAAAATGAATCTTTGTGCTAACTGGTTTGGAAGTTTGAGTAGAGGTCATGTTACTATTGAATGTACTGCTTATAAAGGTGGAGTTATTGTTCATGCTTGGCAATTAAGAAATAATGAAATTGATGTTGATAATAGAGGAATGTTTATTTTTCCTTTGGCTGATGGAACTATTAATATGCCTGATGGACATGGCGGTTATAAAGAATGTTGGTATGGTGAAGTTATTAAAAGAGTTGCTAAATCTAATAATGAAGTAAAATATTTTAGAATTAATCCTGTTAATGATAAAACTATTGGTTTAGATAATATTAAAATAATTCGTCATGGCGGTGGTTATATTCATCGTGATGGTTATTGTTGGTATGAAAATCAACCTAATGATAAATATAAAGTTTGGAATAATCAAGTTAATACAACTGGTACTCCTTTAACTCTTGATAAACCAACTCTTAATATAACTAGTGATGATAATTATAGTTATGAATATCATACAGTTTTATTAAATGAAGATAATACTGTTTATAATGATAATTATACTGATAGCTATAAATTTAGATTTGGTTTTGTTGCAGGTAATTCTGAATTTAGAGGACAACAAACTATTCAATGTTATGTTGGTACACAAGGTGGTAAAGCTGATGATGATAAGACTTCAATAGGTGAAATAAAATATACTAAACTTAATAAAATTGGTGAATTGACAATATATAATCCTATTGAAAGTTAAATTAATGTTAATTACCAAACAAAGATAACGGTTTAAGTGCTATAGATTATGTAGTTCAAACTACAAGTATTAATCTATTTTTTTAACTTAAACCTTAATTTATTATGCAAGTAATTGAAAAAGTGAAAGTTGTTCCAGAGGGCTATAATGGTGCTGGAATGAATTATGACGGTTGTAATCGTCGTGATGTAAACGGTAAGGCTAATGCAGGTTTAACTCTTGGTATTATCGGTACTGCACTTGGTGCTTGGGCTTTGTTTGGTAATCGTCGTTCTGCTGGTGCTAGTATTTTAGGTGGCGCTGGTGGTGGAATGTTAGGTGATGGCTCTACTAATATTAACGTACTTGGTGCTACTGCTGGTAGTGGAAGCGGTGCTCCTACTGCTTTTCAAGCATGGGAAAAATCTTGTGAAGATACTTTAGCTCTTCAAGGTGGTCTTTATCAATGGGCTTTGACTCAACAGAATCAACGTTTTGAAGATAGAGAACGATTGAATAGTGAATTGTTTGGTGTTTACATTGATGGGCGTAATCGTACTGATGCTCTTATTGAGAAAAATAATACTGACCATTTTAATCTTTACAAATATACTCGTGATGCTGATGATGATATCCGTAAAGAGTTATCTGATTTGAAAGCTGAATTGGCTGTTACTAAAGCTATTCGTCCTTATCAAGATAAACTTATCCAATGCGAAATGGAAAAGATGTTTACGGCTGGTATCAACTATACTGATAGAAAGACTTGTAATGTTATCTATGGTGTAGTTACTCTTCCAAATGAACCTACTGTTACTGGTCTAGTTGGACGTAATGCTTGTGGATGTTTACCATGTGGTTTTACTCAACCTGCTAGCGGAACTCCTGCTCAGTAATATTACTAAGTTTGATTAAGAACATAAAATTGAAAGAGATATGATACCTGTTACTCAATTCATACTAGGTAATAGTGACCCTTTACTATACCCTAGTGAAAAAATGACTAATAGCATTGATGAACAAATTGCTTTTCTTCAAAGTCAAAAACAAGCAATTAATGAAGCTTATCGTCGTAATGCTATTACATTTTGGTTTAAAGATGTAGATTTTGATGGTGATAAAGTATGGGAATATTTTCATATGAATAATTAACCATTATTGTAAAACTGTAAAAGGGAATTATCTTAGGATAGTTCCCTTTTTTATTTATCTAAATTTTAGTATGGACAAATTTATTGATGTAATTGTAGATGGTATCCTTAGTAATTTTGACTTTGGATTTATGTTTATTGTTAATGTTCTAACTTATATTATTATTAAAGTTATTGATTACTTTAATGGTGATAATAAAGTTCCTACTTGGCAAAAACGATGTGTATTAGTTATAAGTATTGCTGCTATGGCTGGTATTTATATTGCTGCTGGATATGATAATGCTATTATGCTTGTTAATAGTGCTGTTCTTGCTCCTGTGTTTTGGAGTTGGGTTGTTAGTCCTATTCTAAAGAAACTTGGAGTTGGCTATAAAGATATTGATAATACTATTGGTTAAGATTGTATGAGATTGATTAGCTAGACTTGACTAACTGATTCAAGCCTGCTATATCCTCTACGGGGAGTATAGCTTGCCAAATTTGGATAGTTTTAAGCCTAGCTGATTAACTATACACGATTGAATAAAAGTCTTACTATAAGCCTAAAAAGTGGCTCTATTGATGTACATAAATATTTACAATATTAAATTTCAAAATAGTAAAGTTATGAGAGTTATTAAGACTAAACATTTTCCTTTTAATGGTTATAAAGCTATTAATATTTTTGGTATTATATTTACTAAAGGAGAATTAAGTAATAAAGAACTTAATCATGAAGCTATTCATACAGAACAAATGAAAGAGATGTTATATATCTTTTTCTATATATGGTATGGTGTTGAATATCTTATTATAAGACTATTTCATATTAAACAACATGATGCTTATAAAGATGTAAGTTTTGAAGAAGAAGCTCATATTAATGATGATAATCTTAATTATATTAGTGAACGTAAACATTATACTTGGACTAAATATCTAGGTATTAATAGTTCTAAAACTGCTTAATTAAAAAATGTTAATAATATTGTTAAACTACTTGTTATTAATAATATAATTTATATTTGTAACAAACTAAATTCTAAAGATATGGAAGATGATAAAAGAGTTAATTATAAGTTAGACGCTATTAATAAACTTGTTAATAATCTTAAACTTAGTATTTCTGGTAATAAAGAACATGATGAGCTTGGAGAAAATAATGTTATAGTTAATCTTGATGAGATTAGTCAAAAGATTACTGAATTACATGAAATGGTTAAAGCTGAATTTGATGAGTTTGAAAATCAACATAAAAGTGAATCAGATGAAACTCAAACTCTTCTTAATAATCGTTTTGATAAAATTGATGCTAAATTAGATAGTATTAAAGCTGCTGTTGATAGTATGAAAACTACTATTGGTAATAAACTTGATACTGTTAATTCTACTATTAATAAAGCAAATACAGATATAGTTGCTGCGATTAATGCTATGAAAGCTAGTAATGATACTAAAAACGATGCTATAATTACTGCTCTTCAAGGACTTGTAACTCAAGTTAATCGAAATACTAGTAATATTAATTCTCTTGATAGTCGAGTTGATGCTTTAGAACAAGCTTAATATGAATTTTAATTTAGTAGAAATGTATAATGGCTTGTTAAGATTTAACAAGCATATACTAAATGAACTTGCAGAAGGACTTAAACATCTACCTAATTTAGATGGAGTATCTAAAGGAGATAGTTTAATTATTAATGAACAAGGTAATCCAGCTTGGGGTTCTGCTGCATTTATTCCTACTTTTGAAAATGCTGCTTATGGTATTGAATGGACTAAAGATGACAATGATATAATCAGAATTGGTAATGCTAAATTTCATAGAGAACTTCCTATTCAAAATAGACTTAAAGGTTGTGTCTATAATGAAAAGAAAATCAGTTATTTCCTTAATCCTACGGGTTGGGCTAAACCTCTTGAAAATGGTTTTATTCCTCCTCTTGATGGAAGTGATGGCGATGTTGGGGTAAGAGTTCCAGAGTTTTATATGTGTGTTAAAGATACTGGTACTAAATATCAACTTTGGATAAGCGATTTTAATATTGATGGAACATTTACTAGAGTTCATCCTTTTATTATAAGTCATACTAAAACTATGACTAGAACTAAAGAAGATGGTAAAGAAGAAGTGTTTAGTGCTTGTATTAAACATGATGATACTAGATATTTAGGAGGAAATAAAAGTTCTTCTATTGTTGCTACTAAATTGCAAGGTAGACCTAGAACTGGTATTACTTATGATAAAGCCAATGAATTTTGTACTAATCGTGGAGATTGGATTACAATGATTGATTATCTTGAATATTGTGCTTTACAAGCTCTTTGTTATATTGAGTATGCTAATTTTGATAATCAAGCTGCATTAAATACTAATTTAACTAGTGATGGATTTAAACAAGGTGGTCTTGGTGCTGGTGTTACAAATTTAGATTGGGATAGATGGACAGCTTTTAATGGTAATAATCCTATTGTACAAACTTATTGGACTGCTGAACATAATATTGGTAATGGTAGTACTAATGGTGACCATTATGAACTAGGAAATTATAATGTAGATGGAAGTAATTTAAATACTTATCCTGCTGTTTATCGTGGTATTCTAAATTTCTTTGGTGATATATGGACGTTTATTAGAGATGTAGCTATTATAAATCGTAATGTAAATTATAATAGTGTTTATCTTCTTAAAAAAGGTGTTAATCATTCTGATATTACAAAAGATAATATTCAAGATAAATGTTATTTTATAGGTGACCAAGCTAATACTAATAATTTTATTACTGAATTTGATTTTAGATTTGGTCCTTATTTTGTTCCTAATAAAGTTGGAACTAATAAAAAGGCTGACTATAATTGGAAAAGAGGTGCTGATGGACAAGATACAGATAAAGCTGTTCGTGTGCTTCTGCTTGGCGGTAGCGCTCATGGCGGTTCTTTGGCTGGCTCTGGTTACTTTGGTTCTGATTGGGTTCGGTCGGGTTCTGCTGCTGGTGTCGGCTTCTTTACCACAGTTAAACTTGATTAAATAAGTCCACGTGGAACTGTTGTTAGGAGTAGTTGGTTAATTAATTTGTTTTCTGTTTTTGCATTTCTCGATACTACTCCTACAACAGTTTATTATAATAATATTAAAGGTTATATTTCTTAAGATGATTGACATTTAGATACAGTGCTTCTGCTTAGCAGTAACGCTAATAACAGTTCTAAAGCTAGCTCTAGTAACTTTAATTCTAATTGAGTTCAGTCAGATTCTAATGCTAATGTCGGCTTCTTTTATATAATTCCTAAAACTAATACATATAAGATTAATATAAATATTATTTTGGGAAGTATAACCTTATCTCTTGGTAAAAGATAACGTTATTTAGAAACTAAAAGTGTTGGTAGTGATATTCACGAAGGCTCTTATATAAATTATATAAATATGAAAAGATATAATGGTTTACATGATAAACTATGTACTATTGAAAATATTGAAGTTGCTGATGATAATGCAAGAAAGAATAAGAATAAGAAATATGGTATTAATAAACATGATAAAAATAGACAATATGAAAATGAAGATTTAGTAGATAAACTATTTAATCTTAAATATAAAACTTCTAAATATAGCCTATATAAAATATATGAACCAAAAGAACGTATTATTTATAGACTTCCTTATTATCCTGATAGAATTGCTCATCATGCTATAATGAATGTTATAAAAGATATTTGGACAAAAAGTTTTATTCATAATACATATAGTTGTATTGAAGGTAGAGGTATTCATCTTTGTGCAAATAATCTTAAAAGAGATTTAAGGAAATATCCTAATGAAACTAAATATTGTCTTAAATTAGATATTTATTCTATACATAGATTTAATCATTTTCCTATTAATTTTAAAATTATTAAATATGACTGGCGTATTTATGCTAAAAATAGAAAAGAAAAAGTTAAACTTAAAACATAATATATTATGACTAAAGATAAACTTAAAGATGATATTATTAGAACTATATGCTGTTTAAATAGTGATATATCTAATAAAGATAGAAAATTACTAATTGAATTATTAAATTCTATTGTTGATTATACTAATAATACTGAACTTGAACAAAAAGTTAAAGTTATAGAACAAAAGCATAATGAATTAGTTGATACAGTTAATGAACTTAAAGCTAAAGTTGAAACATATTCTGATAAGATTAATGAGCTTGAAGAAAGAGTTCATCAATTAGAAAACGCAAGTCAATCTTAACATGGCTAGTCTTAATCAATTAGTTAGTGAATTTGCTCATGCTGTTGGCAATCCTAATAGTATTCCTCTTAGACGTAATCTTCGATATGCTATTCTTCATGGTCGTAATGAACTAATTCGTAAAAGTTATGAAAATCATAAATATGTTGATAAAGGTTTGCAACAACGTATTCGTGTTTCTATTATTAATGTTCCTGATGGTGACTTATATAATAGTCAAACTCTTGGACTTCCTGCAATTAAACGTACTAAACAAGAAGTTCCAAAGCCAGTTAGACTTATTAATAACTTACCTTTCCAATCAATTAGAACTACCGGACATACTGGGATAGAAATACCATTTGCAAAAGAAGCTAGTGCTAAGTTTTATCATTATCTTGCAGGTATGTGTAATCTTCCTGTTTATGATTATATTAATGGTTATATTTATTTCTTTAGTAATAATAAAGATTGGTTTCAAAATATAGGTTCTATTATTATTGAATCTCCATTTGAAATTCCTTATCTTGTTCCTACCGAAACTGTTGAAAAAGCTAAAGATGTAAATTATGACCCTATTGATGATGAAGCTAAATATGATGATGATGAATTTCTTATTCCTGAAGATATGATTGGAGCTCTTAAAGAGATTGTATTTAAACGTAATCTTATTGAAATTCCTCGTCAAACAAATGAAACTCCTATTGATAATTTTGTAACTAGATAAATTATGATTAAAGATATAGATATTAGTCATTATTATAAAAAGTTTATTGAAACTTCTAATGACGATATGGCAAAATATAATAAAGAACTTGAACTTATAAATAAGATGAAAGCTGATTGTCGTGCTTATATTAAAAGTAAAAATCAAGTTATTAAAGATGATTTAAAAATTAATCTTAATGAATATGGGTTTCAATTTCTTAATGATAATGTTGAATTAATTAATAAGTTAGAGCAATTAATTAATAATCGACTTAGTTATACAGTTGGAGAAAGACGTATTGTTCTTCTCCAACTTTTGCGTTATTGTAACTTAGCTAAAAAAGCAAATGATTATATTGTTGCTCTTAAACTTGCTACAAGACGTTCTGAGTTAAGTCTTTCTGATTATAAAAAGTACATTCATAGGTATTATAGTTATGGTGTTCATAAATGTGTTCTTGAAGGCTACGCTTATCATTTTAAATATGAAATTGGTGATTTAGTTATTAATTTCTGGAGATATAGAGATAAACCTAGAGATACTTATGTTGATTGGAACGCTACTAGACTTAAAAAACAAGAAATTATTGATGCTGGTCTTAAACCTTATGATAAAGAAGAAGCAGAAATATATAAAATTCGTGGACTTAAGTATGATGGTATTCCTTATGTAGTTTATAAAACTAATAAAGAGTTTTATGAAATACAATTTATTAATAATGGAACTCATAGTTATAGTGCTATTAAATTTAAGTATGCTAATTATATTAATAGAGAACTTAGAGGTAAAGATGCTAAACAACTTAATTCTGAATGTAAAACTGTTGATGATATTTTTAATCTTAAATTAGGATTAAGAAGTAAACTTCTTGTTTATCTTGAACGAGAACCTAATGCTCCATTTAAATATATTAGAAATGTTAATCAACAAAAGTATGAACGTGGAGCACATAATAATGGTAATAAAACTAGATATAAAAACTAATATTATGGCAAATAATAAAACAATTACAATAGAACATATTATTGCTAAACTCGATAATGATTTCAATCCTGATGGAAGTGATTGGATTCCTAGAGTTCCTGCTTGGTGTGTTGATGCTATGAATGAACTTAAAGTTCTTCGTAAAATTGATAAGAAAATGAAACTAACCGTCATTAATAAGATAGCTAAAAGTAAATGTTGTCTTATTGATGACGGTCTTAAAGTATATGATAGTAATGGTTGTGAAGTACCTAGAGCTGATACTAGTAAATATAGATGTAGTGATACTGAATCTGCTCCATCCTCTACGGGGGGTCAAGCGGAGGACGAAAGTCCGGAGCGTGCTACTAATAAAGACTATCTTGGTATGCCCGATGATTGTTGTCCTAATGGTTCTAGAACTAGAGAAGTTATTGATACTGGTAAAGTAGGATGTAATCCTGTTGTTTATACAGTTCATAATAATACTGAATGTCTAAGATGTCAGCATGAAGTTCATTCTCATTGTCAGACCCCCCGTGGAGGATATGATAAGTCAAATCATAATTATATTCTTATTGGAGGTAATACTATTGAACTTAATTTTAATGATACTTGTATAACAGTTGTTTATAAAGATATTGAAACTCAATATAGTGATAACTATCATTGTGAGATTCCTGTTATACCTGCTAATGGTAAATTAATTCAAGGTCTTACTTATTATTGTATGGCTCGTATGCTTATGAGAGGATATAAACATCCTGTGTTTAATCTTTCTGCTAGTCAATATGGAACTAATCCTTTCTATCTATGGGAAAGTATGAAGAAAGATATTAAGACTAGTATTCTATTAGATGAACAAAGTGATGATGATAGTGGTTGGAATGAGTTCTTTTATAACTTTACTTTTCCTAAATAATTATGAATATACAAAAGAAACTTAATCTTAATAAACATCCCGGTGATTGTGTACCTTATTCATTAATTGCTGCTAAGAATATTAAAGTAAGTAATGATGGAAGGATGATTGTTAATGAAGAAGGACTTGAAGATTGTAAAGTAATTGCCAATGCTATTCATGAAGATGGTATTAATAATTTTAAAATAGTTGGTGTTATTCCAACTAGTACTGAACTTATTTTATTTATTGTTAATACTGATTCTAATGAATCTTATATTTATAGATATAATGAACAAGCTGATAATTGTTATAGAGTAAATAGTAATTGGAAGTATAATGGTGGAAAGATTAAAGGAACATATACTTATAATGTTAAAAATCATCTTATAATAGCTATTGCTGAAAGTGATGCTTCTATTGATGTTCCTCTTAAAACTATTAATATTGATTTAGATTCTGACCGTCCTGATTCTGAAATGTCTGTTATTCCACAAATAACTTTACCTACTATTAGTGGTTTAAATTATGTTAGTGGTGGAGCTTATAAAGGATTTTATTTTATATTTATTAGATATAAGATAGATAAAACTAATTATACTAAATGGTATAGTATTGGATTTCCTATTTTTAATGATGTTATAATTCCACAAGTTATTAATAAAGTTTGTTTTAGAAAAACTAATGTTTATGAACCGAAAGATGAACCAAATGGTTATTGTTATGGTAATACTGATTCATTTAGTGATTCTAAAGATATATGTAATCAAACTTTTGAAATAAATATTAGTGGAGGTCGTTCTGGTCTTTATCAACTTGGTTTTATTGTATGTAAAAAAGATAGTACTCAAGCGTTTAGAACAGATGATTTAAATAATAATATTTTTAAATTTAGTAGAGATGTTCTTGTTGAATATAATGTTGCTGATTTAACTACTGACTATTATAATTATTATAATGTTGGTAATATCATTAATTATAAGAATAGAATATATATTGCTAATTATAATGAAAAAACTGATAACGATGATAGAACTTTAAATAATGGTAAAACATTAGAAGAAGCTGTTAAAGATATTACTATTAAACTTCGTAATAAAGCTATTAATGCTTATTATAATGATTATACCACTGTTAATGCAGTTAGTGAAAAAGGTCCATATTTTAAAATGGCTAGCCTTCAAATTACTGGTACTGCTGATTGGCAAATTAAAGATATTAATAAAGTATTCAATAATAATCAATATCCTTTTCGTACTTTTAGAACATTATTTAATGATACTGTTATTCAAGGTATTGCAGCACATGAATATTTAAAGATTAATTATAATGCTAAAATAAAAGTTGGTAGTAGAGGTAGTCATAATCTTAAAGAATATCTTGCTTGTCATTGTTTTATTATTCCTACAAGTTATAAATATGAAAATAATCAATCTGTTTATACTTTACCTAGTACAGTTAAAATAGCTTGTTATGTTTATAATGGAACTGGATTTACAGAAGATGCTGTATTTACTAGTGGACAAGTATTATTTGGAGATACTATATTTGATATTGATAATTGTAAAATGAGAATTACTCATTCTACTATTGAACCTAGTTATGATTTTAATGAACGTAAAAAGAATGATACTCTTATTCCTGGAGAAGTATATAACTTTTTTATTCATTTTGTTGATAAATATGGTGATGCTAGTAGAGGATATAAATTGTCAAATAAAGATAAGTATATAAATAATATTGTTAATGATGGTTCTCATTGTACTATAATTACTTTTAATTGGAATAATCAAGGTAATGGTAATATTCCATATTGGGCAGTTATTAGTGGAGATATTCCAATATCTACTATTAGTTCTAATATTAAAAGATATATTGCTAATCATAAAATTGTAGTTTATACTGCTGAACCAATAAATAATCCTACTACTAATATATTACTTAATAGTTCTGGTGAACTTGAAGCTACTAATAAAGATGAACTATATACTCTTATATCTAATTACTTTATTGATTATCAAGATAAAGATAAATATAATGATTTATATGTTTATCAAGTTATAAATAGTGGTAGTTATACTCCTTGTAGTAATCAAGTAATAGGTGCTATTGGTGTTGATAATGAAGCTAAATTTGGTTATTATGAAAATATTAATGGCGATGAACTATTTAGAATACCTGATTTGATATTTGATGCTGAAGCTATTGGTGGTGAACATACTAGAGGTTTTATATATAATATGAATAATACTTTTAATAAGTTTTATATTCGTGCTAATATTGATACTACTTTATGGAATCAAATTAAAGAATTAGGTTATGTTGGATGGTTTATTAGTTATGAAAAAGTTGAACCTATTACTAGATATACTGGATTATTAACTAGAAAAGATTATTGTAATATAGCTAGTAATGTTACTTGGCAAGATGGTAGTTGGGATACAAAACCCGGTTTTGTAGCGAATAATTTTACTAGTGATAAATGTTATCTATATAGTGGTCGATTTGATATTGATGATAGTATTAAATATGATTTTAATATTATTCGTATTGATGGTAAATGTAAATTCGAACCTTATAAAGAAAAACATGATGTTGTTGATATGGTAGTTAATACTACTTATCCTTATAGTTATAATATGCCAGTTATAGGTGTAATTAGTAGAAATGAATATAAACCTATTAATAATTATAAATTAGTAGTTGCTGATAGTGTTACTGATAGTAGAGCTGGAAAAGGAACTGCTCTTGAAATGGATGATTATAAGGAATTACTACTTGATGCTGAAACTATGTTTCTTGCAACAGTTCTTAATTGTACTAAAAATATTTATACTAGTAAAGAAAAAGAACTTGTAAGACTTAATGACGTTTGTTATAATGGTGGAACTTATTCTATTGAACATGGATATAATGGTAGAATGACTTATGATGGTGTTCTTATTTATAATGATAATGGAGTTATAATGAACGAAGGTAATTATAAATTATATACTCCTACTAATAATCAATATTATTATAGTGGTGATGAACCATGTTGGTTTGATATTCCATTCAATGTTTATATTCAGTTTCCTTTATATAGTGATAAGTTCTTTGAAAGTAAACGTTTTAATAATGAACCTAGTAAGATAGCTTTTAGTATTAAAGAAGAAACTGACAAGAAAAGTGTTGCTTTTGGTACATTTGTAGAACCTAAAAATAGTGTTGATTTATTTAAAGACCCAATTGGAAATGTTGACCAATATGTTCCTAAACTGTTAACTCAATATCGTAATGATATTATTAATATTACTCGTTTTGATAAAACTATAAGACGTAGTAATGTTATTCAAGATGAAAGTGAAGTTAACGCTTGGAGAATATTTCCTATCGAAGGTTATAAAAATATTACTGAAAATAAAGGAAGCATAACTAACTTAATTGGTATTGGATATTATCTTTTAGTTCATACTCAACATAGTATGTTCATGTTTGATATAAGTGCAGCTCTTAAAACTAGAGATGAAAATGTTCAATTATATCAACCTGATGCTTTTGAAGTTGATTATAAAGAAGTTTTTACTAGTGATAAAGGTTATGGTGGACTGCAAGATGATTTAGCATATATAGTTGGAGAATTTGGTTATATTTTTTATAATGATGATTTTCATAAACTTTATCAATTTGATGATGGTCAACTTAAAATAATGGACGAAGATATTAAATTATGGCTAGATAAATATCATCCTAATAAAGTTAGATTTGCTCATGATAAATTTAATAATCGTATTCTAATTAAATTTGATTATACTTATAATAATATTAATCCTAATACTAAAGAATCTATTATAGAATCACATAATGAAGTTATTAGTTTTAATTATAAAATAGGTAGTTTTATTAGTTTACATGATTATTATTTTAATAATGCTTGGTCTACTAAAACTAAATGTTACTTTCAAACTGAACATAACGATGACAGACTTAATTGTCCTCTTCATGTATTTACTAATGAATATAATTATGGTAGATTTAATACTCACATGGGTGATGATAGTAGAAGTCTATATTTAGTATCTAAGCAAGAAGTAGGTGATGAACCTATATTAGTTCATAATAGTTATATTGATATTATAGTTAATGAATCTTATGAACTTATTAAGTTTCTTGAATTTATTAAATATAAAGTGCGTAAGATATATATTCCTATTTATAGTGATAATATTAATAATCCTGTTGATTTAAGAGAACATCCTTATGCTGGAGATATACTTCGTATATTTAATGAAGATAATGATACTGATGATATAGATATTAATATTGATAAACTTAATGAATTTAATAAGTATAAAAAACCTTGGTATGAACTTACTCAATATAACTTTAATTATTTCCGTAATGCAATTAAAGAACATCCTAATACAGTAAGTGATAAACTTCGTAGAGTATATGGTAATTATTTTGTAGTTCGTTTTATATTTAATAATTCAGATAATAAGCGCATTGAATTTGAAAGTCTTGAATGTGCTCAAACTCAATTTAGAAAATTATGATACAGTATAGAGATAGACAAAGACAAAAAGCTTTTATTGGTGCTATTATTGGTGCAGCTGCTAGTATTGCTGGTGGTATAATTAAAGGTAATAAACAAAAGAAAGCTCAAGAAAAAGCCCAAGCTGAAGCTCAAGCTGCACAAGACCATAAAGATGCTTTACAAAATGCTCAAGCTTTAACTAGTGCTTATGCTAATCAAGATTATGTTGGTCAATATAATGATAAGCTTACTCTTAAATGTGGCGGTAGAGTTCGACATAAAGCTGGTTTCGGTACTGAATTTGCTGATGCTCTTCCCGGTTTAGGTAATCTTGCTAGTTCTATTACAGGAGTTCAAGGACTTAGTGAATTAGGTACTGCAATAGGTCAAGGTATTTCTGCTAATCAACAAATTAATGAAAATAAACGTATTGCTCAAGAAGCTGAACAGCGTAAACAACTTCAAGCTGGTCAACAGCAACTTAATATTACTTCTGATAAAATGACTAATCCAATGACTATGTATCAACGTTCTAGTTTTATTAATAAATATAAATGTGGTGGACGTAGAAAAGCATGGATTGGTGCTGCTATTGGTGCTGCTGGAAGTTTAATTGGTGGTATGTTTGGCAGTAAAGGACAACAACCAATTCAAGTTAAACAAGCTGACCAAGCTAGTTATAGTGCTCCTAAAACTGGTCTTGAACGTCCTGAATGGATTACTAATGGTACTGTTCAACAACCTGTTATGCCTCAATCAGTATATCGAGATAGGCTAAATGTATATCGCTGTGGCGGTCATAGACGCTAGTCTTTTGCTCTCTGTTGAATTATTATATATAGGTATGAACTATTAATCGACTGATAGGCTATCGTTCAGCAGAGAGCCTTAAAATCAATCAAATTACAATTTCTCATTATATTATATAAAATGCCTAGAAAAGATAAAGTTATTCATATAAGTAATTTACCTAGTACATTTAGAGGTAATGTTACTCGTAATGGAAGATTTATTCAAAATGGTATTCCTCCACTTGGTGGAGCTTATGATAAAGTTGCTAAATCTACTGGTTTAATAAGACTTGGTAATGAATTTCTCTATAATGGTGTAAACAATTTGGTGTCTAAAGATAATAGAGAAAAATTAATGAATAATACTGCTGGTAGACTTATTAATTATGTTAAAGATTTTAATAAAGAATCTCTTCCTAGTGATGATGAACTTGGACCAACATTTCCATTTAATATTATTCAAACTCCTAGAAGTAATGGAAGAAATCTTCCTCAAAAACAATATGCTGTTGGTGGTAAAATACCAAATGTAGTTGCTGGCGGTATTGCTCAACCTCTTGGTAATAATTTCTTTTATATGAATGGAAGAAAACATAGTCAAGGTGGTATTGATATTGGTCCTAGTGATAAAACTGGTATTGAAGTAGAAGGTGGTGAAGTAGTTGAAACTAATGGAAATGAACTTAAAGTTTATTCTGCACAACCTATTCTTAACGGTGCTAGTCCTGCTCAATTAGTTATGGGTGGAGCTAATCCTAATAAAGTATTTAAAGCTCAAGAAGATTTTAAAGATAGAAATAGAATTAATGATGATGGAACTAAATATAAAGAAGGTGGCAAAATTTATCAAGCACCTGATGAATATAAAAGACAAATCGCTGAAAGTGGTTCGATAATTATTGGTGGTTATCCTACAATAGTTGGTAATAGAAATTATAAATTTATTAAAGGTTTAACTAAAGCTTCTAGAATAGGTAGAACTGCTACTAATTTTATTAATTTAGGTAGACAAAAGATTTATGATTTAGCTAATAAAATTGATAATACTTGGATTAATCAAGGTATTAAAGAAGTTTATAGAACAACTATCGGTAAACATGGTAGTAATATTCCTAGAACTGTTGATTATATTACTAATAAATTAAATATAAATGAAGATAATAAAAAAGCTATGGGTGGATTAAATAGAAATAAAGATTATGGCTCTAAAAAGAAACCTTATCCTAGTGTAGCTAAAAAAGATTTTGCTGGTGGACATAGAAGTTATCCTATTCCTACAAAAGCAGATGCTGTTGACGCTTTAAGACTTGCGGGATTACATGGGCGTAGCGATGTTAAAGCTAAAGTTTATAATAAATATCCAGAACTTAGAAAGAAATGTAATGTTGGATTAGTTGTTAGTATTAATGGTAATGTTAAGAATGGATTAATTCATTCTCCATCCTCTACGGGGGGTCTACGCGATAAATTTGCTGTTGGTGGAAAACAGATTAATCGTCACGGAAGAACTTGGGAATATGATGAACAAATTGGAGCTTATGTTCCTATTACTAATAGAACTATTAGTAGAACTTCTGCTTATCCTATTAATAAATCTGCTAGAGGAGAAACTATTGTTGGTAGTGATTATACTTTTAGAAATGGAAGATGGTCTAAAAATAATAATGTAAATACTAATACTAATAAACCTAATATTGATAATGGAAATCGTCGTCCTCAATATTATGCAGAACGTAGACTTTCTTTATTTGAAGATGGTGCTGGTATTACTAGTGGTTTAGTTAGAGCTGGTTGGAGTCATGGAAATAACAAAGGTGTTAGTATGAATAATACTAATATTCCAAGTTTATCTGCAACTAAATCTAGCGGGAAGATCCCCCGTAGAGGACGAAGTAAGTCAAGTCAATCAACTCAATCTGTTCCTACTAAAATACCTCCTATTGCTGTTTATAATCGTAATCTACCTAAAGTAGAAGCTAGTATTCCTACTACTTTACCTGTTTCTACTAATATTCCTGCTAAAGGAACTACATCTTCCGATGGTAAAGGTCAAGGTAAATTTAAAAATCTTACTACTGCTGATTGGATTGGATTAGGTAGTAATGTAGCTGGTAGTTTAGCTAGCTATTTTGCTAGTAGAAGAGCTATTAATAAAATGAAAGGTCCAGGTCAACCTACTCTTATTAGTGCTAATAAACTTAAAACTAAATATAATATTAATCCTCAACTTGATAGAATTAGAGAAGATAAATTCGAAGCTTATCGTGATATTGATTCTAATACTGCTAGTAGTCGTGTTAGTTTAGCTCGTAAACAACGAGTTCGTAATGCTGCTGGTCAAGCTGCTAATGAACTTTATGGTAATAAAGAAAATATAGAAACTAATCTTATTAATCAAGATAGACGTAATCAGCAAAGTGTTCGTCAATTTAATGCTCAACAATATAATCAATATATAGATAGAAAAGCAGCATTTGATAATGGTATTAGAGAAGCTAAAGTAACTAATATTAATAATTTATTTAGTGGAATTAATGCTGGTATTCAAGATATGATTAGTAGATATGAAAATCGTAAAGCTTTAAATAATACTATTGGTGCTATGAGAGCATCTGCTCCTAATGTAGATGATAGAATTATGCGAGATGCTGGAGTTGATTATGATGAATTTATTATTCGTAAACGTAGAAAACTTGGAGGAAAACAATCATGCCGATAAACTTTTATACTCCTACTTTTAGACAACAAGTTAATCCTATTGACTTAAATGTCTTAGCTAGAACTTATAATACTCTTGAACAAGGTCATCAACAAGCTATTCAAACTAAATCTCAAATTGATGCTCAACTTGCTCAATTAGATTTAAATGAAGCTGAAGATGCTTGGCGTCAAGAACAACTTAATAAAGTTCGTAATGCTCTTACTGAAAATATGCAGTATGGTAATGCGTATTCTAGTCTTGATGATATAGTTGGAACTTATGGAGATATAACTTCAAGTCCCGGAATGATTGGTCGTTTACGTGCTCAACAAGATTATAAAGCATATATGGATAATCTTGATAAACGTACTGATTTATCTGAAGATTATAAAAATTATTATCGTGCTGTTAATAAATATAATTATCAAGATATAACTGATAAGAATGGTAATGTTATTGGTGGAAGTAAATGGATTCCTATTGATAAAGAAGTTTCTGAAATTCCTATGAATCAAATACTTAATCAAGCACTTCAATGGGCTGCTAAAGAACAAGGTGGTGGTAGTCAAACAAGATGGCTTGATGCTAACGGTAAAGTTACTGATGATATTACTAAATCTGTTACAGGAGAGATTTATTCTCATACTAAAGGTGATTGGCAAAGATTAAGTAAAACTAAACTTGCTGAAGCTGTTAAAGCTGTTATTGAAAATACTCCCGGTGCTAAAGCTAGTCTTGAACAAGATTATAAGATTGCTAAATGGAAATATGACCAAAATGGTAGTAATCCTGATATAACAGATAAAAATGGTATTCTACTTACACCGGAACAATATCTTGCTAAACGTATTGACCCTTTCTATAATGCTGCGACTTTTTATAATCAAAGTAGTAATACTACTTATGGTGAAGCATGGAAAGCTCAATTAGCTTTATCTAAACAAGTTGGTTCTGTAAGTAGTGCTCAAAGAAAACAAGCTATTGATAATTTAACTTATAAAGGTACTCCTGTTCGTATTGATAATTTCATGCCTGCTCAAGCTCAAGCTGAAATTACTAGTAATAGACAATCAATAGCTGGATTGCTTAGTAAATATAATCCTGATATTAATATTAATTTAAGCACTGCTAATCCAGATGATATTAGAACTAGTATTATGACTAATATTACTAATCCATCTGATAGAGCATATGCTCTTAGTTATCTTAATGATATTATTGATAATCAAGAATATATTAATAGTCTTAAAGTTGGTAAATCACAAGATAGTATTGACGGATTTGATACATATAATTCTATTATTAGTTTAAGTGATTTACCTAGTAATAAATATTCTGATACATATAGTAAATATGTTAATCAGATATTTGGAGATAGCAGTTCTATTAGACAATATTTTAATAATGATGATGTTTATAATTCGTTTATTAATGCTCTTGGTGGAGAGAAAAAAGCTGCTAGTCTTGGAATAAGATTTGGTTCTGATGGTAATGGTTATAGATATGCTGAATTACCTAAAGATTATCATAAATCTATTTATAGTTTTGGTAAAGCTGTTAAAGAAGCTGAAGATACTAGAAATCCTTTAAATGCTTTTCTTAATTCTGCTAAGACTAGATTTTTTGGATATGGTGATAAATTTGTTAGAGTTGATTCTAATGGTGAAGAACATCATGCTGGATTACCAACAGGCAATAAAGAACCTTATATTGGTTTAATTAATTATGTTGATTCTCTTAAATCTAAAAATGATACTGTTCTTGATGGTGGTCAAATAACTTCTTCTACTATTGGTATATCTGCAATGACTCCTGAACTTGCTGAACTTAATTTTGTTATGAGTTCTAATCCAGAAGCTGCTAGTAAATATTCTGCTCAAAAGAAACAATTAGAAGAACAAGCTATGTCTGCTATTAAAGCTGGTATTGATTTAACTCAAGGAGAATCTTATATTACTAGTGAAAATGGAATATTTGAACCTATGACTTCTGAAGATAGAAAAGCTTATACAGCTTATCTTAGAAGTGCTAAAGAAAATGAGATTACTCCTACTATTGTTCGTGACCCAAAAACTGGGGATGTTGGAGTTCAAATTAATATTGCAGGTTACTATGATACAGAAGGTAAACTTAAAAGAGAACCTATTACTTTACTTGTAGGTAGTGGTGCTATTGATAGTTCTATTATTCAATCTTGGAATCAAGATACTTCTTGGAGAGCTGCTGGTAAAGTAGAAAATTACTATAATGCTAATAGACCTATTTCTCTTACTAATAATGCTGCATTTACTGGAATTGATAAATTTAAATTAGTACCTAATGGTGGAGGTTTTAATTTAATTAATTCTACTAATAATCAAACTATTGGTTTAGTAAGTAAAGAAAATGCTGTTGATATTGTAGATAATTTATCTCAATGGGAACAAACTGTAACTGCTGTTAAAGCTGGTATGGCAGTAGATGAAAATGCTGTTAAAGCTATTCAACAAAATGTTGCTACTAAACTTGCTCAACTTAGTGGTAGTTCAGACCCTTATGTTATTCAATATTACTACGATGAATTAACTAATAATCTATATTAATATGGATGTATTAAAGTTTCTACAAGGTGGTAATCAAACACCTAATCCTGAATATAATCCTAAAACTAAAAAGGGGGCTATACAGCCTCCTACTTTAGTTGATTACAACCCCGGCACTTCTATTAGTGACCGGGGTCGTGGTCATTTATTTAGTCGTATTGCTGGACAATCATATAATCTTAATCAATATGATATAGATAAATATGCTCCTTATGATGTTTATGTTAATCCTGTTGATGACCCAGAAAAACTTGATAAAGAACGTGCTGTTAATCAAAGTAATTGGGAACAAGGATTAAGAATGATTGGACAGATTGGTAATGAAATTACTGTTGGTACTGCAATAGGTTTTGCTGATTTAGCTGATGCTTTCTATAATATGATTAGTGATAGTCCTAATGATTATCAATCTGAAATAAGTTCTAGACTTGAATCTTTAAAAGAATCTATTAATGAAAGATTAGCTATATATCGAGAAAATCCTAATGCTGCATTTGATATTGGAGATTTTGCTTGGTGGGCTAGTAACGCTCCTAGTATAGCTAGTTCTTTAACTCTTATGGTTCCTAGTACAGGTCTTGCTAAAGGTGTTTCTTTATTAGGTAAAGGTATAAAGTTTAATAAATTAGCTAATAAAATGGCTAATGCTATTAATATGACGCAAAAGAGTAGAGCCATTACTGGTAGAATAGCAGAAGCTACTGCTATTGGAGTTCCTTCTCGTTATCTTGAAAATTATCAAGAAGCTAGACAAACTTATAATGATATTGAAGATTATTCTAAAACTCAACTTGCTAATATGAATGATAAACAAAGAGAAGAGTTTTATAATAATAATCCTAAATATAAAGATATGTCTGATGAAGAAGTAGCTAAAGATATTGCTAAAAATAGTGCTGATATTACTTTTGCTGAAGATTGGGCTAATGTTCTTTTTGATGTATGGCAAGTTTATAGTTTAAAGAACTTATGGAAAAATGCTTTAAGTGGTAATACAACTAGTTCTAGACTTAGAAATTTAAATACTGCATTTAATAGTAATATTGATGATGCCGCTGCAATTACTAATGCTTTAAGTAATAAAACTACTAAACAAGCTATTACTAGCACATTAAAAGATGTAGGTGATGATATTCTTCATGGTGTTAGAGCCGAATGGACAGAAGGAGTTGAAGAAGCTATTAATTATATAGCTAGTCAAGATGGTTTATATAATGGTAAAAAAGTATTTGATAAAGATATTCCTCAACAAACTATTAAAGATTATCTTCAAGACCCAATGCTATGGGAACAAGCATTTTGGGGTGCTCTTGGTGGTGTTACTTTTAGTAGTGTTATGAATAAAGCTGGAGAGTTTATTAATAAACGTCTTGATAAAGATTGGACTTCTGCTGAAAAACAAAGAGAAAACGAAATTCTTGGTCGTACTGCTACTTTTCAAGCATATCAAGAAAGACTTAATAGTATTGCTAATGGTAAAAATCCATTTATAACTATTACTGATGAAAATGGTCAACAGGTTAATCCAGATATTATTACTGGTACTGAAGAAGAACTTCGTAATATAGCTGAAAAAGAATATATGGATAATATTATTATTAATTCTATGAACGCTGGTAATTTAGGACTTCTTGAAAGTTCTATTAATAGTAAAGAATTTAATGATAGTATTACTAATAAACTTGGATTACAACAACAAGATAGTAATGAACTTATTAATAGATTTAAAACTGAAATTAATAATCTTAAAAATGAATATAATACTACTTTAAATAAAGTTAATAGACTTGGTGGCGGATTTGAAGTTGGTCGTATTATAGCTACCCAAATGGTTCATGCTCGTAATCGTCAAGAAAATTATAATAATCTTCTTAATTGGGCTAATGATGTTTTAAATCAAGATATTACAAATAATCATATTGAAGATATTGATATTAATTCTGCTAAGAATGGTATTTATCAACATATTATTAATAGTATTCAAAGAGATATTAAAACTATTCAAGATAATGCTGCAATTAATAATTCTGTTAAACAAGAACGTATTGCTCAATTAAATGAACGATTAGATGCTATTAATAAACTTTATACACCTATTGATATTGAAAATAAAAATGATGTTCAATCAGCTATTCAACTTCAAAAACAATATAATGAAGTATTTAAAGACTTAGCAGAAGTTGTTAATGCTGAAATTAATGTTGAAGTTAATAAAAATCAACTTAATCTATCTGATGATAATATTAAATCTCGTATAACTTATCTTAATAACTTCTTTGATAATAGTCGTAAAAAGATTGTTAATAAAGCTATGGACGATTTACGTAATGCTTATAAACAATATGGTAAAGAATATGTCAATTCTGTTATTAAAGATGCTAATAATGGTAATAAACCAAATATAGATAAAATTATTCGAGATGCTTATGCTGCACTTGATTTAAGCTCTAAAGGTAATGAACATCTTAAAACTACATTAGAACAATTAGCTGAAATTGCAGAGATTGAAAACGATGTTAATAATACTCCTAAAGAGGAAGAAGTTGCTCCTGTTAATCCTGATGTTAATGAAGTTAATGAAACTGATGTAGATGATACTAATCTATCTCCATCCTCCACGGGGAGTATAGCGGAGCGAAGCGAAGCGGTTCCTAGTGAGCCTACTAATACTGAACAACCTCAATCTCAAACTGAACAACCAATTTCTCAAGAACCTATTAGTACTCCTAAACCTGAAGTTACTAATACTCTTCCAGATGATGATTTTGAACGTGGTCAAATAGGTACTGATTTGGTTTATGAAAGTATAGCTGATTTAGAAGATTCTTTAGGACATGAATCAACTAGTAGTGATTTACTTAATGCAAGACAATCTTTTATTGATAAACTTAGTCAAGCTGGATTTGAACAAACAGAAGCTGCTGATATAGTTAATAATATTATTGATGGTCTTACAGGAGGTAGTTTATATAGTTCTGTTCAAGATGATAGCACTAGACGTTTATTACTTAATGCTACTTATGCCACTGTTACAGGTAATGAACGCAATATAGAAGCTGTTATGAATGATTTTGCTAATAGTGTTGATAGTGAAGGTAATACTAGAGGTAAAATTGTTAATGGTAAAGTCTATCTTAGTATTGGTCAATTGGTTGAATATATAGATAGTGTTACGGGTAATAAAATTATTAAAAATTACTTGTTTAATCAAATAAAAAATTATCTTTACGCCAGCACTAATAATCAAGGTAAATATCGTGCTACTGATGAATCAACTATTAAAAAACTTAATGCTAGACAATTTGTTCAATATGTAGATGGTATTGCTAAAGAACGTCTTGAAAGACTTCAAGTTGAACATACTAATAATGTTAATCTTAAGTATATAGTAGAGAATGAAAATGTTAAAGCGTTTACTTCTATTAAACAAGGTGATTATCTAGAAACTGAATATGATAGTAAGCTTAGACGTATTAATATACTTGCTAATGGTACAATTATTGGTTATATAGGAGTTCCAAATATTGATAAGTTTGGTAATTATGATATGGTTAATCAAGGTTGGAAATATAATATTCATGCTGAAAATGGTCAAGTTATTTCTCCACTTAAAGACGCTTTAATTAGTATTCTTGATGGTGATAGATTTGACGAAGAATTTATTGGTCATTTATATGAACTTGCTGTTAAAGAAGAAGTTACACAAGAAGAACTTGTTAATCTATTTAAAGAATTTGAAATTAAATATCCTGATATAGTTAAAGATTTTACTACTCCTATTGCAAGTTTTGATTTAGCTGGACATCTTGTTAATCTTACTAAATACATATTTAATCAGCCTTATGAAAATAGTCATGAAGCTAGTATTAATCGTTGGTTTAATAATCTTCTTAATAGTTATGACCAAGCTATTACAATAGTTAAAGGCGATTTTAAAGGTAAGATTAAAGCTGTTAATATTAAATATGGAGTTCTTAATACTATTGATGATACTAATGGCGAATGGAATGATGTACAAGAAACAGTAGTTAATTATAATGAAGATGTTAATAAACTTGGTGTAGTTGTACAAGGTCAACTATATCTTAATGGAGAAAGTAAACCTACTATTATTGAAAATCTTACTACTAATGGTATGCCTGTTATTAGTATCCCAAGTAGTGATGGTACTTCTCTATATGCTTTTTGTAAACAAGTTCCATTAAATAGTAATCTACTTAAAGGTGATGCTCAACGTATTATTAATTCTATTAAAAATGAAGTTAATAATCTTTGTAGAGATTATATTAGTGGAAAAATAAGTTTTGGTGAACTTAAACAAAATCTTGGAGATATATTTGGAAATAATAAACTTATTAACGGAGATAGAAATACTGGACTTCAAATTAGTATTAATCCTACTAATATAGGCTTTTATGTTAAAGGTGCACATTTTAATGGTAAGGATTATGCTTTTACTATTAATTCTGATGCTGGTAATTATAAACGTAATATTATTATCAATTCTCCTCATATTGTTGGTAGTGCTTTTAAAATAGGTAAAAGTTATGGAATTAATGCCAGCACTATTGACGAATTAGATAATGCTCTTCGTCCTGTTATTGATGAAATGTTTAACTATGCTCAATTTGCTATTAGTAAAGATTTTATTAATGATAGTACAAAAACTAATGATAAAACTAATAAATATATTTATCGTGAAAATGGTAAAACTATTATAAATATTGATGGTAAAACTTATAGTTATAATAGTTATCAAGATTTTATTATTAGTAATGGTTTAGTTAGAACTAAATTAGCTAATACTAATACTAATGAAACTGCTGGTAATTGGCAAATAGATATTCATTCTAAACTTGATATTACTTATGAACTTGAGGGTAGACCCCCCGTGGAGGATGGAGCAATACCTGAACAGCTATCAGAGTTCATGTTAGATGATACTCTTAATGCTATTAATTTTAATGCTTTTGAATCTGCTATAACTGCTAAGAATTTAACTCGTGGACTTAAAAAATATTTTGCTAATGACCAAACTGCTATTGATTATATTGATTCTCTTCAAAAAATTGGTATATTACCTAAGAATATTCAAGTTGTAGATAGTATTACTGATAATAATGGTAATCAAGTTAATGCTGTTTATCATCGTGATACTGATACAATTGAACTTAGTAGTTCTGCTATTGCAGGTCAAAGAGTTTATCGAGTTGTTAATATTATACTTCATGAAAGTTTACATAGACAACTTTATACTAAATATAATACTGAACAAGCTCTTGCTTTAGTTAAACCTATTTATGATAAATTTAAAGCTTGGCTTGATACTCAAGATGATGCTACTAAAGAAAGACTTAAACCTTATCTATTTGAGAATTTTAATACAAGTGAAGCTCTTGAAGAATTTCTAGTTGAAAGTATTACTAGTAATGCTCTTATGACTGCACTTAATGAAATTAAATATGATAATAGAAAAGTTAATAAACGTAAGACTTTATTTAGTAAACTTCTTGAAGTTATTGCTGATATGTTAGGTATTAAGATTAATGAAGATAGTTTATTAGCTGCTGCTAGAGATGCTTATAAAGCTATTAAAAAAATACCTAAAGAAAGTAATCAAGAGGCTATTCAAGGAACTTTTCAGTTTGAAGAAGAAACTGCTAGTATAGAACAAACTGAAAATCCTAATGAAGATAACAGTCAAGATTATAATTATAATAATGATAATCTTAATGATGGACTTGATATGTTTAGTAGTGTTGATGATAATATAGTGCTGAATATGGCTGAATTGACTAGCCGTTTACCAATAGACCAACAGCCCGAATTTGCCACTTTGCTTGACACAGGGCGCATCAGTTTTAGCTGTATGTAGAATTAATCGAGTAAAGATAAAAGTCGCTTAAAACGAAAGAAAACAGCCTCTATGACGATGTAATAAAATTTTACTTTACATTAGTCATAGAGGTATTACTATTAATGAATTTAAACTTAAATATAAACTTATGAGTTGTGGAAATATTAAACTTGTAGGATATAATAATCTTAATAATGTTATTATTAAAGAACATGGTTCTAATAATGCAGATTATTATAGTCTTATAGCTATGGTTGAAGACCCAATCTTTAAGAAGATTATAGCTGATAGAGATATTAATGTTAAAACTTCTGGAAGACAAGCTTATAATGCTCTTCTTGAAGCTAGAGCTATTAAACTTCGTAATATGGATGATGTAGCTTCTGTTGCTGAAAAAGAAGAACGTGGTTTGTTTAGTACAATTAAAGCTAGAGATACAGCTATTACTTATATGGCTGATATTATGAATAAACTTAGTTTTAATTTTTTATATAATGGTGCTCCATTAAATTTTAATGAAATTAAAAAACGTACTAATGAAACTGTTATTAATGCTGGACTTAAACGGGCTAAGAAATTAGCTGGAAGTAATGAAGCTAGAAACAATGAACTTAATATCTTTATTAATAATCCAAATCCTGCTACTAAAATTAATGGTCTTGGTGCATTTCTTCGTAAATATGGTAATGCTCAAGATTTTAATTATGGTGCATTACTACGTTCATTAACTAATGCTGAATTTAATGAAGCTCTTTTTAATAATAAAAATGTAGCTAAACTTATTAAACGAGATGAATTATATCAAACTACTGATTATGAAGAATTAGGCGGTTATCTTGATGAAACTTCTACTGAAGGTGATGAAAATAGTATAGATGATGGTATTGATTTAATGACTCAACTTTGGAATTTAAGTATTGGTGAAGTTAAAGATTTTAATAAACACGTAGAAGAAATTATTAAATATCATCTTGCAAGTTTACCTAAACTTACTGCTGCTTCTCAACTTGATAATGGAAGTTATCCTTTTGATACTAATAACGAATTAGGTGTTGTTACTTTTTCTGATGCTAATTATTTATCTAAAATATTATATGCTAGTGCTGATACTAGTAATGTAGATAATTTTATAGCTAGTCTTAAACGTATATCTGAAACTATTCCAAATTGTGAATGTTTAATTCAATTACATGATTTACTTAGCAAAAATAAAGTATTTGCTAATAAATATATGATGGTGTTTAATAAACCTATTATATCTAAAATTGAAACTTATATTCAAACTGATTCTAATGGTAATAGTTATGTTCGTGCTCGTGTAACTAATCCTAATACTGATTCTCGTACTATTTTACAGAATACTTTTTATAATAATGTTAAGAATAATATTATTACTAATCGTGTTCCTACTGCTCGTGAAAAGTTTCGTATATATGATAGATATAAAAATACTCCTCATGCTAATCTTTATTTATATGATGCTTTTAAAGAAATATTTCCAGATATTAATCAAGCTAGTTTTAATTTAGCTATTGCTAAGATTGGTCGTGTAGCTATGGCTAATAATCTTATTAATTTTGCCAATGTTATTAATCGTACAGTTGAAAACTATAATAAATATGTAGAAGCGCTTAAAAAGGATAAAGGAACTAAAATGCCTGATAGTTTTATTAATAGAGGTGATACTTCTATTATATATCAAATGGCTGATGTCTTTAAAGATATTATTTATATTCCTGTTGAACTTAATTCTCGTAATCCTGAAGGTAATTTAAGTTCTGATGTTATTAATAGAAGTTTTATTACTAATATTGCTAAAATAATCAATGATGATAAATCTACTGTTGAAGAGCAAAACGCTATGGTTGAAGCTTATGCTAAACAAAAGTTTACTAGTCATCAATATGATTATAGTAATTTACTTCTTGAACATAGAGATAGTAATGGTAATATAATTAATTATGGATTATTTAGAAGAGTTGGAAATGGAACTCCTAAACTTACCGAATATGCTCGTAGTATGTTTAAAACTTCTCTTCTTAATGGTATTAGCGAATTAGATAATAACAATAATGACTTATATCGTAGTATGAGTGATGGTGATTATTTAATTACTGCTATGGGATTATTTATGACTGATATTAATAATTCTGAAACTCCTACTGCTAATTATTTACTTCCCATACCTAGTGATGCTCCTAAAAACTTTACTATTACTGCTCCTAGATATAGTCTTGCTGGATTACGTAGTCAACTAGAAGATGGAACTAAAATTATAAATAGAGAACATCCATTATTTAAACAGTATTATAATATAGCTATTCAAGAACTTACTAATATGGCTCAAGCTGTTAATGTAATGTTTAAGACTAATGCTAATGGTAATCCTATTTTAACTAATGGAGATTTTGAATTTAGTGATATTTATAATAATAAACCTGAACATTTTTATAATCAATATCATAAAGATGGAAAAGGTAATGTATTTATTACTAAAGATGGACACAAAGTTTTAGCTGGTAGAGTATTTAGTTTTAAACGTTTAGTTAGTAAAATTACTCCTAATAGTAATGGAGCGTTTAATGAACTAATTGGATATGGTAAGACTATTGACATCCTCTACGGGGGGTCTACACGTGGGCTTAGCTATGTTAATAATCAAGTAGTTCTTAATGCAGAACAACGTGTTGCTCTTGAAGATGCTGTTGCTGATTGGTTAAATGAATATATAACTAATGGTTATAAAGAACTTAAAAATAAATATGGTACATTTATTGATGATAGAATTAATAATGAATCTTTAGCTGAATTTCTAGTTAATGATTATCTTGTTAGAGATAGTATGTACGATATGTATGGTGGTGACCAAAGTTTTTATAAGAATGGTCAAGCTATTCTAAAGCGTATTAAAGAAGTACAAGCTAGTGGTAATCCTTTTGGTAATACTGATTTTACTAAAAATGATTTAGATATAGCTACTGATTTATATGATATAACTATTAAAGGTAATGCTGTTACTGTTCCTTATACTGTTAATGGAGTTACTAAACGTAAAAAAGTAGTTCTTCAAGATAAATTTAGGGGTGTTACCATTTATAATACTTTTAAAGCTTCTGATAAAGTTGTTATTGATAGACTCGATGACCAACTTAAAAAAGCTGGACTTGATAAAAAAGACAGAGAAAGAATACTAGAACCGTTTAAAGGAGGAGTTAATACTAATGATGCTCAATCTTATATTACTCTTGAAGAATGGATTCGTCGTATTACTGCTGCTGGTGAATTAGATAAATATACTGGACTTATTCAAAGTCTTACAGATGATACTCCAATAGATAAAATTGATTGGACTAAATTTGCTAATAAAGTTCAAATTCAAAAGAATTTCTATTATGATTTATATTATGATACTACTGTTGGTATTGAAGTTCCTAGACAAGTAAAAAATGCTGAGTTTGTTCTTATTCCTAAACTTATTAAAGGAACAGAACTTGAAAAAGTTTATAATATAATGACTAATAGAGGTATTCATCAAATTAATACTGTTGAAACTGTTAAAGTTGCACAACATAACAGAATGACACTTTGGAATAATAATGGTGTTTTAACTGATGAAGCTCTTAAAGAATTTGATAATAATGTATTTGATAATTCTGAACTATTTAGTTATAATTATCTTTATCGTCAGCAAGAAGTTCCTCAACATATGGTTGATGCTAGTAATAAAGCTGCTATTCAGATTATGAAGAAAATGCTTGATAATCTTCCTAATCGAACTGAACTTAATGAACTTAAAGATAAAGTATTTAATAATTATGTAGCTAATATTAGAAATAGTTTTGAAAAAACTTGTGCTGAACTTGGTATTGGATTAGATGATAATGGTCATATTGATTTAAATTCTAATGGTACTATTAAAAATCTTAATCGTTTTGTATTTTTTGATAGATTTAAAGAAAATGCTCAACAACAAGGAGTTGAGAAAGCTCTTCTTGAATTTTTTGATTTAGATAGTGCTGGATTTAATAATCTTCCTTTATTCTTATCTAATATTAATAGTAAACTAGAAAGTATTGCTAATAGTTATTTTAATACTAATATTACTAGGCAACTTATTAGTGGTTGGCACGCTGCTCAGCTATCTGATTTTGGATTTAAAGTTGATAAACAAACTCAAACAGATAGTAAACTTCAATATAAAAAGATTGGAGAAGTTGATGGCACTCCTGTTTATTATACTGAAATTAAACTTCCTAGATGGAGTAGTAAACTTAAAGGATTAAATATTGAACAAGTTCCTGATAGCTTACGTACTATGATTGGTTATCGTATTCCTACTGAAGGTAAGCAATCTATATGTATTATGTATGTTAAGGAGTTTCTTCCAGATGCTTATGGTAGTACTATTGTTGTTCCTGATGAATGGGTTACTCAAACTGGTTCTGACTTTGACGTTGATAGTGTTTATGGTATGTCTAAAACATTTAATCTTGTTAAAGGTGTTCCAACTGAAATTACTCATGCTAGATATACTAAGGATGAAGTAGGGTATATTAATTATGTTAAAGATAATGTAGATAAAGCTAGTCGTAAAATTCTTGGTAGGACTTATAATAAACAAGGTAATATTAGAGCTTCTTTAAAAAATAGTGAAGATGCTATTAATGCTACTCTTGAAGGTTATAATGGCAATCTTAAAGTTGTTGAAAAAATTGCTAATGATGGTAGACTTAAGTCTTACGAATCATACTTAAAACTCCCCGTGGAGGATACAAGTAGTCAAGCTGCTAGAACTAATACTATTATTCAATCATTTATTGATATACTTAATAATCCTGCTGCATTTGAAGAAAATACTACTACTTCTAATTTTGAAAATGTCAAAGAAGCTAATGAAACTTATGCAGAAATAGTTGGTGCTAATAAAACAACTGTTGCTCCTAGTGATTTCTTTACTCAACTTGATTGGTTTGATGCTGCTACTTCTGGTATTAAACTTAAAGGTATCAGTGTTAATCGAGATACTTTTATGAGTATTGGAAATGTTACTAAAGCTAATCATAGTGAAGGTATTAAAGTTATGTATACTACTGATGTGATTAGTGAGCAAGAAGCTGTTAATAGATATGGTAAAGAAAATGTTGAAACTATTGGTAATAAACATATTCGTATTACTCATAAGAATTTTGGTTGGTCTGGAGATGATAAGAATGTTGATGGCTATTTGATTAATCCTTATAGTTCTCAGACTACTGCTCATATTCTTGATGTTATGAAAGAGGGAGCTATACATAATGAAAATACTTATACGTTTAATGCTTTTAAAACTATTGTTGACTTTGGAAGTAATTATGATACTGCTATTGGATTTATGTGGCAACCTGCTATTGATATACTAGTTCGTAAATGGAAAGAAACTAATAGTGTTCTTGCAGAGGGTACTAAAAATCCTCTTACTGAAGCTATTAGAGAAGTTGCTCATAATCTTGGTTTTGGTGAAAAAGTTAATTTTGCTGGACGTAAAAAACTAATTGATATTATTAATGAAAGTTATGGTGAAACTTTCAAGAAATTATTCAATTTAAGCGTTTCTGACGCATTTTCATCACCTGACCTTATCTTTTCATCAGACGCATATAAATCTCGTCTTAGAGGGGAAATGAATGGCGTTCAGCAGGCTTTATTTGACCTTTATGTTTTAGCACAATTCAATCGGTTAAACTCAATCGGACAGGATATAAGTAATAATCTTAATATTCTTAGTGCTGATAAATATGGTGCTAAACAAAGTTTTTATGCTAGTGATAAAGTATTTAGAGATGCTAGAACTGTTATTGAAAATAGTAATATTTATGCTCCATCCTCTACGGGGGGTCAAACCTTGTTGTTAGAGAGTGTCTTTCCTGATATTAGTGGTGGTATAGATGCGTTTATTAAATCAGATATATCTAAAAGTAGTTATCCTAGTTTAGCTGCATTTTTACAAATGAGTACTGCTCTTAGTGTTAAAGCTACTCAACAAGTATTTGAAACTGCTAATCCTGTATTTATTGATTATGTATATAGAATAGCAGAATGGACTAAAGGTGGAATAATGACTGAAAAGTTATATAATGACTATAAAGATTATCTTATTAATAAACTAGAAGTAGGTAATAATGGTAGTTCTTATCTTAATTTACCTGTTACTATTGTTAATGGAGAATTTGTTCATCCTAAATTCATTAAAGAATATGGTACTGGCCAATCTAGAGCTTTAGAAGTTGGACGAGTAAGTGGTACATTAGTTAATATTAAAACTGATGATGTTGTAGTTAAAAATATATTTGAGCCTACACAAACTGAAATTGATGTATTTGCTAGACTTACTCCTGCTCAGAAAGTTGATTGGATTAAACGTAATTTTAGTCAAGATGGTAGTATATTTGAACATATTGAAATAATTGCTAATGATGAAAGAAATAATCGTCGTAATGTAAATATTCAATATATTAATTACATACAAGGTGATATTACTAATGATGAAGCTCATAGATTATTTGATAGAGCTTGGAATCATCCTAATCCTTTCATTAAACTTACAGCTCTTGATTTAGTTAAATATGCTTTTATTGTTGAAGGTCATAAATTTAGAACTAGAAATGTTAGTAGACTTATAAGTAATACTCCACTTAGAGGATTAAGCGATGGGGGCATAGCCATTGGAGATATAGCTATGAAAGGTATTAATAGTTATGGTTTTGTTGATAAAGATAATGTTGAAGATATAATTGGTTTTATTCGTAAGAATTATAATAGTTTTAATTGTCCTAGTTATACATTTAAAAGACTTACTAATAATAAAATTAATTATAGTCTAAAAAGAAGTGGTATTATTACTTTTAATGGTCAAGAAAATCTTGATAATGTAGGAATAATAAGAAATGGAGATGCTGTTAATGTTATTAGAATTAATAGAAATTTATATATTAAAGGAACTTATGATGGAACTTTAGCTTATTATCCTATTGATAGACTTGAATCATTTGAAACTTATAATAGTATTGAGCCTAGTATTATAGCTAATAATAATATTCATAAACCATTAGCTGTTCTTCTTTATGATGGTCTTACTCAACAAGAAAAAAGAGATAAGTTTATTGATGGTATTAAAGATAATATTAATGAAGCTGTAAATAAAGGTTATAAAGAAGTTCCTGAACTATATAGTAAATATATATCTGATGAGTATTTCCAACCTTTTATGAATACTCCTTTTGAGAATAATACTATATATACTATTAATGATAAATTTTATCTTAATATTAATGGAACTACTGCTATTAATTTAAGTAATGATTTACAACAATATAAAGCTAAATATCCTAATATTGAAGATAATAAACTTGGATTATTTATTGAAATTAATGAAAATGAAATAGGTAGAATTACTAGCAATACTGATAGATATAGTAGTGTTGATGACCAAACTCCTATTGGTAGATTTGCTAAAAATGCTAGTTTAATTATTTCAAGAGCTGTTCGTCATGGACAACCTGCTGCCCAGAATGTTCTTAATGCTCTAAATAATGCTGAAATTAACTATCTCGATAGTAGTAGTCTTTCTGATAATTCTGAATTTTCATTATCAGTTATAGCTAATTATATAGATGTTGAAGCTAATAATATTCTTAATGATATTAATCGTTTTATTAAAATTGATGGTATTGATAAACCTATTAACGATAAAGATGTTATTAGTAAAGTTCTTAAAGATGAACAACTTCAAAATCGTTTCTTAGATGTTATTCTTAGTGCTAATACATTTAAGAATAAATACAAACTTATTAGCGAAATTGATATTGATAATACAAATCTTGATGATAAAACTAAAGAGAATATTAGAAAGATTCAAAAATTAGTTAATCAAGTTGATTCTAATACTACTGTACATTCTGCTAGAAAAGATTGGTTTGAAAGATGGATTCAATTACGTACTACTAATCCTAATTATATAAGTGGCCTTATGAAAGAATTTGATGCTTATGGCGATACTGGATTTATGGATTATTGGATACAAGATATTCGTGCTAATCGTAACTTTGTATTGCAGAATATACTTAAAGATGTAATGGGTACTGTTGAAGAAGGTCGTCTTAATGGTATTAAAGAATCTAATGACTTTAGAAATTATCTTAAAGAGCTTAAAACTAGAGCTGCTAAAAATGGTAAATCTGTTAGTCTTGATAGTATTATCGATGATGATGGTAGATTAATTCAACCTAATAATCCTGTTTGGGAAGAAAAGATGAAGAAATATAGAGATGCTGCTATTGAAGCTGAACAAAAATTTGGTATAAATAGTGTTGAACATCTTATTGCTTTATCTAATAAAGCTAAATTTATTGATATGACTACTATTCATCAACTTAAACCAATCACTGTTCAAGATGAAGATGGTAATAATGTTACTATTGAATATTCTACTTATATTATAAATCTTGAAAGAAGTTTATTAGGACTTAAAAAAGGAGATGATGGTATTCCTAAAGAATTTGCTGAATATAAAAGACTTAATAGTAGAATACGAGATATTTTAAGTCAAGCGACTGATAATGTTACTACGCAAAATCAAAATGAAGAACTTGGGCGTATATACGCTCAAATGGATAGTCTTACTAGTCTTTACGATGAAGATGGTAATAAAAAAATTGGTCATGATTTGAATGTAGCTGAAAGACTTCGTGCTTATCAAACTAATATTCGTAAAGTTAAAGAAATGTTTTATGATAAGCAAGCTAAAGAAGGATTTGATTCTAAACTTAAAGAACAACTTTCTATTATTAGTAAATATGAAAGTCAACGTGATGCTAATGGTAATCTTCTTATTAGTATGGAAGAACTTATGAAAGTTCCTGAATATCGTGAGGCTAAAGAATGGATTCGTAAGAATACTAGATATATTCTTGATATTAAAGATATAGAAGATTTAAATTGGGCGTTTGAAGAACTTAAAGATGCTAATAAAGGTAATAGTGTTCTTAATCTTGCTATTAAAGAATTTCAAGCTAAAGATGAATTTAACGTGGTTGATGGACGTAAGATACCTGAAGAACGTGCAGCTCTTATTAAAGCTGAAACAGTTAGAAAATATAAATATACTAAAGGTAATGGTATGCCTTATGTTGGTATTATTCGTTCTGCTGAAGATGAATTAAGAATTTATCGTGCTGATTTCTATAATTATCTTACAGGTAATAAATCTAAGAGCGAAGAAGAAATTAATGTAGGAGAAGCTATTAATAAAATACTTGAAAAATATTTTAATAATGCTACTAGAACTCTTAATACTGCTGATATTAGTCAAGAAGATTTAGAACAACTCAAGACTGGTTTTGAAGTATTTAATGAAATTACTAGAGGTGAAAAGAGTACTGATAAAGATAAAGCAAAACGTGTTGCTGAATTTATTGAAAGTGAATGTGATGTTACTTATAATTGGAAACAATATGAACTTGATAAAAATAGAGCTTTTGCTAAAGGTAAAAAGTATTATGATAAATGGCTAGAAGTATTTAGTGAACAAGTTGAAGAAAATGGAACTATTGCAGAAAGACCTAATCGAACTATTTATGGTATTATTAAACCTAAAGATTTAGATAAATGGACTGATATTGATAAAACTGCTGCAATTAATATTCTTCAAAAAAGAACTAGAGAAACTACTACCCAATATTATTATATGAAAGAAAAAGAAGTTCTTGATAAATATGGTATTGATAGTGTTGAATATAAACAATGGTATAGAGATAATCATTATTTTGATCCTTATACTCGTACTATTAAACCTATTCGTATTTGGACTACTATGCAAATGATTAAAGACGATGGTTCAGCTGTTGTTGGTAATTATGAACCACGTATTAATCAAATGCATATTACTCCTAAAGAAGAACTTGTTAATCCAGAATATAGTAGTTTTGTTAATAAGTACAAAGTAGGAACAGGATATGATAATCCTAATTATACTAATCTTAATGAGTATCAACTTGAACTTATGAATAAAGTAAATGAACTTATGAAAAAGTATTGTTTTACTAATAGTAATAAGCGATATGTTGATATGGGTTATCTTCCAGCTTTATCTAAATCTAAAGATATGACTGTTAAAGATTACTTTGAACAAGCTCTTAGTTTTCTTGGTTGGACAGCCAATGTTCCTAATAATACTAGTTGGAGAAATAATGAAGATTTAACTTTTGATAAAGATTATGATATTCCTAATCCTAGATTAGTTCAGTTAGTTAATAAAGATACTCAACAACTTCCTACTATACCTAGATTTAAAGAACCTAATGAAAGTGATGAAGAATTTAGTAAACGTAAAGCTGCTGCTATTAAAGCTAGAGATGAGATTATTGAAAAGAATAATAAAATTCATAATGATATTATTAATCGTAATTGGGAAGAAGTATTTAATAGTTTCTTAATTGAAAGTAATAGATATAATGCTATTAAAACAGTTAAAAATCTTCTTTATACTGCTGACCAAATTATTACTAGTAATACTGCTTATGATATAAATTATAAAGGTAGTATATCTGAAAATAGAGAAGCTAGTGCTGGTGGAGAAATTGAATATAAACAAGAACAACAAACTAGAACTAGTGCATATCTTAGAAGTTTTATACGTCGTCTTGTATTTGAACAATATAAGGATAATAAAACTCCTAATCTAGTTAAACTAGGTTCTCTTGCTCAAAATATTGCTGGTAGTAAATATATGATGATGAACATTACTGGTGGTATTGCTAACGTTCTTACTGGTTCCAGTAATATATTTATGGAACGAGCTGCTGGTGAATATATTAATCTTAAAGATTGGGAAGCTGGTAAATCTGAATGGATTAAAGGAACTGTTAGTTATATGGCTAATATGTATAGTGAAAATAGTAGTACACTTCAAGATGCTATTATTAAACTTAGTCATGTAGTTGATTTTGATAGAGTAACTGAAGTTAGTACTGCTGAAGGTCTTAAAGAAAATATTCGTAGAGTTCGTGGATTACTATTTAGTCCTCAATCTGTTGGTGAACATTATATGCAAAATACTATGTTATTTGCTATGCTTAAATCTCATAGACTTGTTGATAATGGTAGAGGTGGTTATGATATAATGAGTAAAGAAATGTATCATCGTAAAGCTGAACAAGATGCTCTTATGTTTGTAATAAATACTCCCCGTGGAGGGGAGAACCAAGTTCTTCTTGAACAATTCAATAAGTTCATGGATGAAGCTAAAGCTGATAATAAAAAACGAGCTAAATATAATCTATTTAAAGCTAATCCTATATTTGATTTTGTTAAAACTTATCTTAATGAAGAACAACAAAGAGAATATATAGCTAAACGTAAAGAACTTATTAAGAATATCGATAAAAAGTTTGCTAAACTTCCAGATATTTATAATCAGTTTGAACTTAAAGATGGAATTGCTCAAATAAAATCTGATAGTAAACTTACTCTTAAAGAATATGCTAAATTTATTGATAAAGTTCGTGAAGTAAATAAGAAAGTTCATGGTGTTTATGATAAACTTGGTTCTGCTAATATTGAACAACATTGGTGGGGTGGTATGGTTATGCAATATCATAAACATCTTTATCCCGGTTTTAAGAAACGTTATCGTTGGAATGGTTATTATAATGAAACTTTAGGTACTGTTGAAAAAGGTAGTTATACTAGTCTTTATGATTATTTGACTATTCCATTTAAAGAAACTAACATAGGAGAAATTAATAATGTAAGTGATGTTTTTAAAGCGTTCCAAACTTATGGTAAGAATTTACTTTCATTTGCTGTTAATTTCAAACTTAATTATGAAATTCTTCCTGAACATGAAAAAGCAAATATAAGACGTAATTTAGGAGATTTACTTTATGTAGGAGCTGCTATTATTGGAGCAATTGCTATAACTGGTATGGGTGGAGATGATGATGAAGGTATTATATATAATCTTATGCTTTATCATGCTGACCGTCTTGCTTCTGAAGCTGCTTCATTTACTCCATTTGGAGCTTATGCTGAAGGTAAAAAATTATGGTCTAGTCCTGTTGCTATTGGACAAACTATTAATGACTTACTTGGTACTACTGCTATGGCTGCTAGATTCCTTATTGAAGAAGACTTTACTGAGGAATATACTACTGGTAGATATAAAGGTATGAACAAGTTTGAAGTTATGGCTATACGTAATATACCTGTTATTCGTAGTATTAATCGTGTTCTTGATTTACCTAATAATAATAGTTATTATAAACTTGATGAAAATATACTTAGTATTATACCTTATAAAGATATAGCTAAAGATATATTTGAATAAGCTGGACTTGAATCTAGTAAAAAATAAGGGCTTGCCTATGGTATCACTACCTAGACAAGCCCTTTACTTTTATTTTAATTAAAACCATCATCATTATTACCAATGACACACATAAGAATAACAAAAACTATAATACCAATAACAAATAGTTTTCCACTATACTTATCCATAGCTTCACTATCACTAATATTATTAGCAACAGCTAATAATTTAACACCACCAAATATAATTCCAAGAAGAACAATAAATGCAACCATAATTATAATATATTTAAGTTTAACAATAAGATAAAAATAAACCCCAGTAGTAAGACTAGCTTAGCTACCGAGGTTTCAGTCATGCCAACGACTATAAGTTTAAGGATTAGTAGAACGCTCCGCTTCGCTACGCTCAACTCCCCGTGGAGGATGTAATAGACTAGTATTCATTCAATCAATATAATCATTATCATTAATAACTATACTAATATTACTAGCACAACTACCATTCCATCCTCTACGGGGAGTATAGCGAAGAGTGCGTAGCACTCGTAGCGGTTCCAAGCTAATCATCAAATTAAATAAAGCCAGCTCTATTAGAGCCAGCTTTACATATAACATATAAACCATTAGCATTAATACTATTTACTTCTTTAGTCCATATTTAGCCCATTGAAGAACAAATCCAAGACCTTCCCAAATTTTATCTTCAGCTTTAATTCGAGCATAATTAGAACCAACATTTAAATCAAAGTTTTCAGGTTTTACACAAGCTGCTTGACCATGAACTTCAAATCCAGTAAGACAAGTAAGAGTAGTATTAGTTGTTTTAGTACCAACTTTTACATTTTCAATATCTTTAATAAATCTCTTAATATCATTTTCTTTAAGAACATCTCCAGCAGGGTCTTCAAGTTTATAATAAGCTTTCTCAAACTCTTTAGCAGGACTCCAAGATTTATATCCATTAGGATAAGTTACTTCATAACCATCCTTTTCAAAAGAATGATTACCAATTCTATAACCTTTGTCATTTGCTTCACGAGCTGTCATAGGAACAGCTTCAATCATTTTAACACCAATAAATTTAGCCATAATTTTAAAATTTAATTATTTATTTAATAGTAGTAGTAATTATTACAAATCTATCATCTACCGGTTCAACATCAATAGCCTGAAATTCTTTATATTCAGTATCTTCAACTAAAACAAGTTTATCTTCATCAAATTGTTGAAGTTTATCAATAAGTTCTTTAACTGTCATAACTTTAAGATTTAATTAATTACTAACTATTATAACTTCTCCACAATTATTACTATAATCACATATTTCATCAATAGAATTAATATCATCTCCACAATTAATATATACTATTGATTCTTTATCACAAGTTTCAAGCATTTCTATAAGTTCTTTAACTGTCATAGTTTATTCTTTTTCAAGTTTGTTAATAATATCTTTAATATAATCACTAGGAAAACTTCCTTCAAGTCTAGCTAATTCTTTTCTTTTATAATCATTATCGACTTTAGTAATAACAGTAGTAGGAAATTTAGTAATTTCTTTTCTTAGAATATCATCTAGATTTGTATTACGAATATTAAGAGTAATATCACAATTAGCTTCATTAATAGCATCAGTTATATTTTTAATTGCTATTTTACAAGCGTCACAATCATCTCTAGTAAAACAATCAATACGTATCATAACACAATAGCATTATTTTTAACAGCTTCTTTAATAGTATTAGGAACTCTAAGAAGAGTATTCTTAATCATTTCAGTAGTAAGACTATCAGAATATACATAAGTAGCATAAGTTCTCCAACTATCTTTAATTACAACAGCAAATTTGTTAGGATTATCAACATTAGTTTGAATATATTCTACTTTAGTATTTTGATATTTCCACATCCAAGCAATAGCATCGGCACACTTAGCACGAGTTATACAATCATGTTCATCAATAAACGCTTCAACAAATATATTATTTGTTTGTCTTGTAGGTTCATCTCCAGTAAGATAATTAATATCATTACGAAGTTCTTCCCAAGTAACAGAATTACTATATCGTTTATATTCTGTATCATCTCGATATATAATACAAGTAGGATATTCAGTAATATTCTTACCAGCAACAGCCTTTTCAAGTATCATATCTTCAAGAATAAGATGGTCAGGAAGATTTTTAAAATTACATTGAACATTAGTACCAAATAAAGCTATATCAATAGCTTCTCTCATAGCTTCTGTTTTATCTTTATCAGCACTTTTATAATAAAATTCAATTTTAACCATAGTATTCGTATAATATAATGAGAATTTATAAAATTAGCTATTTTAAAGCCCTACATTGAATGATATTCATATCGTGATAGATTAATCACAATGATAATTAAAATTCAATGTAGGGCAAAAGAACTGTATCTATGACTATCCTAACAGCTTGCGAAGATATTTCCTAATAGTGTAATCGCTTTGCACACCACGTAAAATATCACCATCGCAATAAGCAGTAGGAGCATCACTAATACCAACACTACGCGCTTCTTGTCTACCAGTATCAGTATATAGATTATACCTAATAAGATTAAACCTACCGGCAAACTCAGGAAGAGCAAGAGCTTTATGAAGCCTTTCTTCAAAAAGTTTACTAACATTACAATCAGGTAAATAAAATAGTATTAACTTTTTCATAGATAAACTTCATTACCTTCAATTTTAGCATCACTAAAATGACTTTTAAAACTTTCAACACTTCTACACCATAAAGGTTCAAGTCCATCAACTTTATAAATAACAGCAGGAATCCATTCACCTGTATCTGGATGTTTCATTTTAGTAATACTAATAATTATATATTCATTAGACGTTTTATTATGAATATAACGAGCACCAACTTTAAGCTTTAGCTGCTCCTCCTGTTCCTTCTCCAAATCCTTTGTTTCCACGTTCACTTTCTCCTAATTCTTCAATAGATTTAACTTCTTTCCAACTAATTCTTTCAGCACTATTAATAATTAATTGACAACATCTATCTTTACCATCACAATTATATGGTGGAGTAGAAACTTTAGCAAGTATGTTAGTCATTGTAGTTCTAACATTATTAAGTTTAAGTCTAGCATTACCAACCATACTATCAGGTAAATGCATATGTTCTCTCAACTTATCAACTATTTCAGCAAGAGTAGATACAGCATGAATTAAATCTCTAGAAGTACGATTCTTAAAAATAATAAGAAGTTCTCCACGATAACCGCTATCCAAGGTCCCAGGACTATTACTAATATAAAAGTCAGATTTAGTAAGATTACTTCTAGGACGTAAAGACATTTCATTAGGTTCACCATTAGCATCATTTCCAATATTAAATGCTAAACCTGTATGATAGATAAATCTATCTTTATCTTTATCATATTCACAATGAATAGGATAAACATCCATACAAGCATCACCTTCTTTACCATAAGCAGGTAGAATAGGTTGAACATTACAATACTGTTCTACATCTACAACATCTCCACTAAGAAGTTTAATCTCTTTCAGTTTAAATACTTTTACTTCCATATACAATTAAATTATTAAATTAAAGAGCTCCTGCAAGTGCAAAAGCATTTTCTATTTTTCTTGATTTATCACCATAACAAATACTATCAAATCGTTTAGTGCCTTCAATATTATCTATATTAGAATAATATCCACTAATAGCATTGACTGCACCCCAAGCTGTACCAAGAATATCTCTTTGACCGGGACCATCAAAATAATAACTATAAGTATCAGAAATAACATTCATTTTTCTACTACTTATTTTACTATCAGTTAAAGCTAAACCGCTACGATAAGCGATATCTTTAATAGTATGACCTGTATCTTTTAGACGTTGAATTTCATCACTAGTAAGAAGATTTTCTCCAATAAATTGAATTACATCTTCGTCAGTAACTTTAATATTAGCAAGTAAATTACAATATTGACCAAATTCTTCAGATTTAATTTTACTAATTCCAAGTATTTCTTGTGCAACAGAAATCTTATTATGAACACTATTGGTATGTCGAAAACTAACATAATTACTACTAGTACGAATAGCAGCATTAAGAGTATTTTGGCAAACAACTCTAATAGGAGTAAATAAAATCTTAACTCCGCCACTTCCATCATGAGTATTAGTAAATACTAGATAATTTTCAACAGGGTCACCTTTAACAAGAATATTATTAGGAAGTTTAGCACTTACAAATATTCTTTCTCCATTTCCCCAAAATCCAGCAGTTTGCCAAATAGCAGAATTTTTACCAATAGCACCATCAAAGAAATTAAAAGCATCATTATTTTGTACAATAGTATATTTACTTTTAACAACACCTAAAGGAATATTGAAATCAGTACGATAGGTAGCAAAGGCGTTATCACACTTACGATAAATGTCAGTACCAAAAACATGAGCGCCTTCTTTTTGTTCTTTAATAATTCGGTCAAGTTCTTCATCAGTTCCAGTAAGTTTAATAGGCATTTTACCAACTAGTTCACATTTAGCTACATTAAAATTAAGTCCAGCTTTAAGCATAACTTCTTTAGCAGTAGCACAATCTGATACATCAATAGCACCAGAATAAGCCCAAGGTTTACCTTTTACTTTATACATATTATTTATGACTTATACGTAACATAACACTTTCAATATCTCTAACAGCTTGGTCTTTATTAACACCATAAGTATCCATATACCATTTTATTAATTCTTTTACTTTTTCTTCTAGTTCCATAATTAGCAAGATTAGTAGTGTTGACTCCCCGTGGAGGATGAACTTAATTCTGTCCTCTACGGGGAGTATAACCAAATTATTTAATAATAAGACTAGTATTTTCAACAAGTTTAGCTATACTAATATCTCTACCATCATTAAGAATATTCTTCATAGTAGTTTTATTAACACTGCTACTTCTAGTCATTTCATGTTGATGATTAAAGAAAGTATTAAGTAAATCAAAATTAATTTTATTAGCTAAATCACCAATAGGTTTTTCAATTTCAAATTTAACTTTAATACAATCTAAATCATCAAGAGTAAAATAACTCCCAGTTTCTTCTCTAAGTCTAGCAGATTGCTCGGGATATCTTTCAGTAAATTTATCATTAATTTGTTCAAGAAGAACATCTCTACTAAATGAGAAATTACTATCAATCATATCATTATCCCAAAGAGATTGTAAATGTTCAAGAACTAAATCAATAAATATTTGATTAAGATTTTCATCAATCTCAACACATTTACTGTTCTTAGTATAGAGTTTACTATCAACTAAATTAATAACTTTATTACCAGACTTACCTAAATCTCCATAAGCAATAACAGCATTAAGCATAACTCCTTTAAGTCTTTCAGCATTGTTTTCTTTAGTTTTACGAAGAACAGCTAATCGTTGCTCTTCCTTTTTACAAGATTCAGCTTCAAGATTAAGTACAGTATATGCTTTACGATAACCATCAAGTTTAGATTTAAGATTATCTTGTGTAATAGCAAGGCGTTCTTCAAGTTCAGGAGTTAATTCACCTCCATTTTCTTCTAACTCAAGAAATATATCCTCAAGTTCAGCAGTAATATTATAAATATTTGCCATTATTTTCTACGTTTAGGTATATTATAAGCAGAACGATAATAAGGATTTAAATAATCAAATAAATGAGTATAATCACTAGCAGTCATTTTACCTGTATTAGTTCTATATTTATAAATAGCTTCAGTATATTTCTTCCATAGTTTTTTTACTAAACCAAGATTACCAACAAATCCACCATTTTCAAATACAATAGCTTCTGTATTTTTAGTAGTTCTAAAACGGTTATTAAAACCATAAAATCTTCTTCCCATAACTTTAATATTTAAATAGTTAATAATTTATTTATTATTTCTCATTTCTTCATCTTTAACTACTTTAAGAACAACAATATTACATAAAAGACCATAACAAAAATAGTTATTAAATACACAATTAGGACAAGCCTCAATATGTTTATTTTTAACATATTTACATAGAAATGTTACTTCTTTATCATCTTCAATTCCAATTGTAGTATAAAGAAATTCTTCACCGGCATTTAACTCATCAGTAAAATAAATACCACTATAATCTTCAATATGAAAATGTTTAAGTTTATCAATCTCTGAAGTCATATCCAAGTTCCATTAAATTATTATTAATATGAAAAGCTATTTATATTATATTTTCTTTCTGCAAATTTTCTTGCGGCAATAGCTTTTTCTTTAGTATCAAAATAACCAAGATTTATTTGTTTATTATTAATAGAAATATACGCTTGATAAGAAATATATTTACCTTTTTGAATATGTTTTCTAACACCAGTAGAATTATTTCTTTGTCTATATGTATTATACATATTATCAGACATAGTACAAATTCTAAGATTAGATTTTCTATTATCAAGACAATTACCATTTATATGGTCAATAGGATTATGAATTTTATCTAATTCATTAATAGTATTTGTTATAATTCTATATAAAGCAACGTTTTTATTATTAATATTAGCATAAGCATAATTTCCACATTTAGATATTTTATATTTGGAAATTTTATTAATATCTTCAGCATCAATAATAGTATAATCTATAACATTACAATTATTATCATATAATAATATTTTAGCAACATTATAATTTATAATAATTTCATTTTTATCAAAACGTGTACGAGTTTTAATATGTCCATATCTTTTAATTTGATGATAATGTTTATTACAATATTTACCACAAGCACTATTGTTACATCCTTCAATAGAACAAATATTTTTATATTTATTTCTTTTATTAAAATTAAATTTTAATTTCATATCCAAGTTCATTTAATTCTTGTTCTATAAGTTTACATATAATAGTAGCATTAGGATGCGCTTTACCTGTGGTATTATACACACGTTTCTTAATTATATCAAACCATTCTTTTGTAGAATATGTATAGATACATCTAGTAGCAGTATCAAGAGGAAGAACACCACGAGCATCTTGACGATGCATACCAAATTCATCAATAAGAGCTTTATAATTAAAAAAACTATCATTACAAGAATTAATATAATGATATGCTTTTTGATGTTCTATATCATCATCAATCCAATCAGCAAATAAAGGCTCTTCATTAAAATGCGTAGCAATTTCATCACTCATCCAATAAGGTCTACAAATTGTTCCATCTTCATAAACATAACGAGTAGATTTTTCAGCAATATTATTAGGACTAACGCGGTTTAATTCACGAGAAGTACTAATTTGTGTATCAATACAAAAAGTATATCTCATCATATGAAATCCTATTTCAGTATTACAAAAATCTTCAATAGGAACAATATATTTAGACAGATAACCAAATTGTGTTTTATGGTCTAAAACCCAATTACCATTAACAGTTATATAATAAACATGTTTTTCATAATGATAACTAAAACCAATAGTATTAGCATAATTAATAACAATAGTTTCTAAAGTTTTATCACTATCATTAGCTATTATATAATAAGTTTCATGACGAAACATACTCCAATGTTTATCATTAATAAGTCGTTTAATAGTAGCTTCATCATTACCACTTGTTCTACCATAACAAACTCTTGCACATCTAGCAACATGAGCTTTAGAATCATCACCTTGTTTCCAAAGTTCAACTTTCGGTTCTATTATCTTCATCTTCTTTATTATTATAAAAATCTTTAACTATATTTCCAAATACACTATAAAAATGTTCTTTAGGTATAATATTAATAGGCTGTATAGAATCAAGCTCTTTAAAAAACTCTTTAAGACCTTTATTTCTAATCCATAAAGTATCGTAAGTAGCAGTTATATAATTATCTTTATCCATGTCACAAGCTATAAAGCAAGTTTCACTATCAAGTTTATCTATACATTCTTTACATACAATAGCTTCAGCTATTTGTTTACTCTTACTAGCATCTTCTTCAACAGAATTTCCAAGTGGAGTATAACCAATAACCTTACCACAACATATACAAACTCTAGCAAGAGCATTTATACCAAAAATAGGATGTAATTTCATACCATATAATCAGTTACAAATTTAAGAACTTTATAGAAAAGACCAACAAGAGTACCAGTATTATCAATAACATAATCATCTTGAGAAATTTTAATTTGTTCACTTTCATGATTATCATTATTAACTCTTCTATCTACTCTAATTATTTTTCCACCATAATATTTAATAGCCATACATTCATCTTCAAATCTAGCATCAGCTATAATACATTGTCCTTTACTGTTTTTTATATCAAATGCTTTATTCATAGTATAACGAATAAAAGCTTCATGCCAAAAATGATTTCTAATAACATTAGTTCCATAATATTGAAGAAGAGCTCTAATTTTAATAGAAACATTATTATTTAAAAGAAGAAGTGTAGATAAATTATCATATTCTAATACAGTATTAATAACACAGTCTATATCTTTAATATTAGTAGAAACAATACCAGTCTTAAAATTATAATAATAATTTTCTTTAATTTCTTGTCTATCTAGAAGTTTACGGTCAATACCACAAAATTCAGATATATCATCTTTAAGTTTATCAGCAAAATGAATAATTATTTCATCATTTTCGATAAAATCATTTTTATGATAAAGAAGCCAAGTATCATAACTAGCTTTCATAATACCATCATGAAGGATATAACTAATCATAGAAGCAACTGTATCTTTACCGCTTCCTTTAAATCCTTTAATACCAACAATAGAAACTTTATTAATACTCATAATAATTTGTTTTTGTTTATCAAGACAAATATAAAAATATAATAGGAATTTACTAGTAATAATGATGCTGAATTTAATGTTAAATATCATGGTGAAAATGACGCATTTTAAGGCTCACCATAACAAGCAAATCTTATCGTGATAGATTAATCATTCTGATATATAAAATTGAATACAGGCAAAAAGAATCATGTCTACGAACGTGTCATATACAATTTTACACCCATGTAAAACAGAAAAGCCTAGCACATCACGTTATGTACTAGGCTTCACCTTAATCAATATCTATATTATAAATAATACAAAAACCATTACGTTCTTCTACAAACTTAACATTAATATTAAAATCATCTTTAGACATAACAAAAGAATTACGTAGTCTTGTATCAAGAAGTCTAATAACTCTATTAGGAATATATAATTTAAATCCAGTATTAGCATCTCGAACAATAGGAATACTATTATTAACTTTATCATCATTATATAAAATCACATAAAGTTCATTACTTTTAGTTATGTCATTATATCTAACAGCAAAATTATAACTTTTAGCATCATAATCAGTAAATAGAATAATAGATTTATAATAACAACTAAAATAAGATTTAGTTCTATCAAAATTATTATTCTTAATTACATTATAATCTAGTATCTCCATTTATAACAACAGTTTTAATATGAAATGGAACTCTAGCAACGCCACTTCGTTCACCATATTCTATATGAACAGTTCTACCAATATAAGATTGAGAATCAAATAAAACTTCCTGTTGAACGATATGACTAGTGCTTAAACGAGTTTCAAATTTTTCATCATTAATATCATTTTTACAAAGAAGAATAGGTAAATCACGTTTCTTTTCTTTATAAATATCAAGAATTATAAAATCTCCCTCAGCAGCATCTTTAAACTTCTCCATATAATTAGCTCTACGTCTACCATATTGATAATTAGTTTTAGCATTACGAAGTATAAGACCTTCAAAACCTAGATTAATAAAATGATTTCTAGCGTTAATAGCTTCATTATCATTAGTAATATATCTGTTAGGAAGAATAATCAATCGTTCTTTATTATTATAATGTTCTTTAATACTATTAAAAGAAGTAGGCTTTTTAATATGATAACGATATATATTTCTATTAGCTTGGTTACCTTCCATCATAATATCATAACACCAAAATTGAAGAAGTTTATTTTCAACACAATTAGCATCTTTAACAAAATGATTAATTTGATTAACAGTATAACCCGGAAGATAAACTTCACCATCAAGTGCTGCAAATCCATTAATCATATCGTCGATAATATTTGTATTAATAGTAGCAAGCAGATAATCTTCAAGATAGCCAAGAGTATGCCAAGTAAGACCTTCACGACTTTGGAAACGAAGCCTAACAGGTTTAAACATATCATTTTGAGTATAAGCAGTAACAATACAACGAAGACCATTAATCTTATACTGACCATACATACAACTGACTTTTTTCCAAACATTACCATTATACGTTTTAGCAAGCATTGGAAGTAAAAGATTACTGTTTCCATTACTAAGGTCTTTAGGTAGATAAGTATTTAGAAAATTAAATAGAGTATCATTATCTCCATCCTCCACGGGGGGTAAACCCTGCATATCACAAAGTTCATTAAGATATGTATATCCTTGTTTAATCTTATCATTATATCTACTTTCAAGTTCTTTTTGACCATCTTTTTGAGTAACAGCATAAACTTCTTTACGAATATTACCTCGAACAAGACCATAAAAAACAGTGATACTATTAGTACCACTGTCAAGTTCAGCCCACCAAACAGTAGGCGCACCATTGTTATTTCTACGATAAAGTTTATTCATTATGTTCACTTATTTTTAAACCATTAAATGCAAAACTAACAGCTTTACCACCTAGAAGTTTAGCTTTACGCTGAGCAATCGTTTCCTTTTTAGGCTTAATAGCCTTTGCAATACCGGTGCTAACATCAATGGGTTTACCTGTAAAGACATCTTTTGATTGATTAACTCTGCTAGCACTTCTAGTGCGTTTCCTTGGTTCTTTACTATAATATCGTATTGGGTTTCTTCTCTCGAAATCAAGATTTTTTTCATGTATATCAATAATTCTTTTAATAATAGTATTACGATAATCAATATAACTTTGAGCTTTTTCTGGATGATGTTCTAGAACAAGATAAAGTTTATCAAGAATATATTCAATACTAGAAAGAGTAATACGATAACCATAATTAATAGTTTGTCTAGGACGAGAACCATCAGGATAAATAATAGTACAATCTAAATCTTTAATATAAGATTCAATTGCATCAGCCATTGTAGATTTATCAATAACATAATTAATATATCTAATATCTCTATCATCTAGCTTTTCTTCATATCCTTTTATTATCATAGATTTTCTTTCTTACATTTATAAATAATAATACGAGCTGGTTTACCTATAAGACAATGATTATATTTAAACCATTCAATAATATCAAATGTAGGATAAGTTTTAGCTATTCCTTCAATAAGAGCATAACCTTCTTGATAATTAAAATTACTATGAATAGTTCCACCATTATCAGTATCAAGTAAGCTAAACTTTTTGATATATTCAACGTCATCATTAGAAGATAGATTAATTTCTCCATAACAATAAATATCTTTTTTATCAATACGTTTATTATCTATATCAAGATATTCAAATTTATCAAGATTTTGTTCATCCTCTTCAGTAATTGGACGCATAACAGTATATGTAACACCAGCTAAACTTTTAGTATGGCAAAGTATTACTTTCTTCCGTATCCCAAGTAAATTCAGTTTCTTCTCCATAATTATCTTCTATATATTTAATAACTTGTTGAGTTAATTCATTAATAACATTTGTAGAATAACTACTTCTCAGTTCAGCAAAATCTTTAACGCCAAGTTCTTTAGGAATAATAATAGGTATAATATCATAATCATTTTTAAGAATTACAGCTTCCATAAGACCAGTTCTATCATTATCCATAAGACTAATAAGAAAACCATTTCGATTAAGTTTACTACGAAGCCAATCGTATTCAATTTGACGAAGTTTATAAGTTTCATGTGGAATATTTACAACACCAATAGTTTTAGATTCAAGGGTAGACCCCCCGTAGAGGATGTAATGATTAATACTCTTTAGATAACATTCAAGACTTAATCTATCTTTAGTAGATTTAGTTATAATAATAACATCATAATTATCTAATTCAAGATTAATAACTCCTTCGATAGTATTACTATTAGTTATAAACTTAACTTCAGTTTTCTTATTCCTATTTGGAAAATACAGTTTAACATTAACTATTCCTCTTTTATCTTGCCCAAGAACGTAACCATAACATAAATCTGTTTTATCTTTATCGTAAAAATATTTAGGAATAGGATTAATAGAACGATTAATATAAAATTGGTCAACAGGATAAACAAAATGAGTATTAAGAAAATTAAGATTAACACCAAATTGTCCCCAATACTTAGCATCTAAATTATTCCACGGACGAGTAACAAGTTCAATAATAGGTTTATGATTACGTACATTACTAATAGCCCTAGTAATATTATAATCGTTGTTTTCATCTTTATCTTGTCCATAAATAATATTTCTAAAAGTATAAGCAATATGTTTAAGAACAAATAGAAATTGACTTTTAATAGAAATATCAATTTGCTTATGAACAATTTCAGAAAGTACAGTTGCAGCAGCATCTATACAATCTCCCCACCAATATCCAGCAAAATCTCTTCCTTTAAGTTTATTCCTATTATCATATCTAAAACCAAAACTAGGATGAGTATCTTCACGAAAAGGACTAGATATAAATTCTCCTGTATCTATACAATGTTGTATATCTTCAACACTAATTCCAGTATAAGTACTAAAAATAGTAATTTGACTAACTTTAGAGAAAATATAATCTTTAGTTAAAATAGTATTACTAATATTTCTTTTCATAATATTTCTAATTTGACCTTTATCGTGAACATATAAAAAAAGAGGACTAGGCACTAAAATAGCACCCAATCCTCTTACATACAACTATTTAACTAACTTTAATTTTTTAAAATGGCAAATCTTCTGTTGGATTAACAAAAGCACCAGCAGCATCATTACCACCACCAAATGGACTAAAATCTCCACCGCCATTAAATCCACTAACAGGATTTATAGGAGCAGCAGTTTGAACACCGGGCATTACACCTACACCGGGCATAGCAACATTTGGCTGTTTAGCTTGTTCGGCAGATTTTTGATAAACAATACTTTCTTTATAAGGGTCAATATGCAAACTAGGAGCAGATTGTTCTTTATAAAGTTCAATAACTCCATCATTGATAAATGTAGGAAATCCTAAATCACCAAATGAAGATTTACTTCCAACAACAGCACGCCATTTACCATCATTCTTAACGAAACGAAGAAGCTTCATCCAAATAGTAATAGGTTTACCTTTAGCATCATTATAAACAGGTTTACCATTATTGTTAAGTAACTTAACATAATTTTCAAACACAGTCTTATAACCAGCTATAACTTCTTCAGCCTCAACAGGTACATACTGCATATTTTCATCAAAATCTTCAAAAGGCAAAGTAAGAGCATCAATTTCTTCTTCTGTTAAATCACGACCTTTAAGAACAAATACATTATATATATGTTTCATAAAGCGGAAAATGTTATCAACTTTCCAAGCACCTTTACCACCGGGAATAGTTTCAACATTACTTTCAGCAGGAAGAAGACGTTGAGTTACATAACGACGTTCATTGATATTTTCATGATTACTAGCAAAAGTAAATGTAAGATAAGGAATACTCATACCAGCAAATGAAGGCATACCTTGAACATCATCTTTCAATGTAGCCCAATCAACTTTAACATCTTCAAGATGACCAATAAACAAGCCATTAGCTTTATTACAATCAGTACGTTCATCAAACTTTTTACGAGTTACATCACGTAAATCGTTATTAATACCTCTACCTCTACGTTTTTTAGGAGTTTGTACTTCTGCATTAGCAGTTTGTTCAGCACTTGCTACAACAGTAGCTTCATTCTTAATTTCTTTTTCTGTCGACATAATTAAAGTAATTAAAAGAATTATTAGATAAAATAAGAGCTGCACTATTAGCAATACTAACAATGCAGCTCTATGTTCAAGATACTATATTTCTAGGACGAAGATTTGATTATTCAGCAGTTTCTTCTTTTTCAGCTTTCTTACCGATACGAATAGGTTCTTCATCTTTATATTCGGTAAGCATTGCAATCTTAACAACAATATCTTTATGACCGTTATTAACAACAGCTTCTTGCAAGTTATCAATATCTACTGTATAAACACGATTCTTAGAAGTAGCTTCTTCATCAGTCATATTAGCTTTCAACTGTTTCCAAACATTAGAATCAGTAAAGTTAAGAGTTACACCAATACCAGACAAAGCAGCAGTATTAGCACATTTAGAACCTTTAACTTTAACAACTTCATCACCTTGAATACAGCTAACCAAAAGTTCTTTTTGTTCATCTTCGGTAATACCTTCACGACCAAGAGCAGCTTTCAGTTCTTCATTAGAAGAAGATAAAGCACCTTCAAGAGTTTCTTGGAAATAAGTATTAACATACTTAATCTTATCATTCTTAGTCATACGAACACGAGTAGTGCAAGGATTACCATTCTTGTCTAATTCAGCAATACCTTTAGCCAAAGCCCAAATATCAAATTCAGCATGAACAGCCATAGCAGCTTCGGGAGATTCAATATCCAAACCTTGTTCTTCACAGAAAGCAACAACTTCGGGTACTTTATTGATAATAGCATTATCAATATTTGCACAGTTATTAATGAACATTACATATTCACCATGAGCAATGCCGAGAGCTTTAGAAACTTGGGCAGTCATACGGAAACTACCGGGAGTAGAAACAACTACCAATTCAGGTTCTTCACTAACTGCTCTTTGACCAGCATTAACAATACCCATACCAAAACTCAAACCTTTCTTAAAGTCTTTCATAATTATAATTATTTAAAAAGTGAATAATATCAGTCATACGACTGTTTTGTTTAATAATAATTTCTCTAGTTTGTTTATGTTATTGAATTTCAGTAATATCAATAATATCTTCATTACTCAAATCAATACCTTGCATAGTCTTTAATTCTTCTGTGCTTAAACAGCCCATAATTAAATCATTAGCAATTTCACGAGCACCATAAACAAATGCTCTATGACTTATCATTATTTTAGGATATTTCTTATAAGTATCTTTTTCAAAACATCCAGCAACAATAGCATCTTTATAAGTAAACTCACCAGTAGCAACCATATTACGTTCTCCAATTTTACGATAAAAACGATAACTAGTAATATAATCAATAGGAACAGCAGGTATTCTATAAACAGGAACTTTACCAGTAGAAGCAATTTGTTTAGCTTCAGCAGTATTAGTAGCTATTTCAAACTTACCATTAAGTTGATATTCCTTATATACATTACCATTATAATCTTTATAGTATTTAACAGGATAAACATATATATGTTCATGGTCTTTATCTTCTGCATTTTTAGTTTGTGCCTCTTTGGGAGTAAGACACTTAATACAGTCAGATGGAAGTTTATCTTCATCATAAGCATTAAAGCCATCTGTATATTCGTACAGAGCGCGATAATTATCTACTTTTTCCCAACTCACGCTGCCTTTGACAAGTAATGCCTTAATAATGTGAACATCAACACCTGTTTTACCTTGAACTACATGAATATGTTCAATGCAAGTAGAAAATGGAAGTCTAAGGTCTTTAGCTCTCATTGCAATAGCAAGTCCATCTTCAACAGACTTAATACCACATTTATCACTACGCATAACACGTTTGATAAATACTTCAAGACTTGCAATTTCAGCTTCACTCATATAATTAAGCTGATATGGAGCAACAGAATGTTGAACACCATGTTGTTTTTCAATACTACTATTACTAACAGCAACAGTAGTATCATTAACTTTAACTTCTTTATCTTCGTCCATTCTATCAAAGAGCGATTTTGATTACACAACAAATGTAACTATTATATTTATACTAGCAAACAATATCATCAAAATTTTGAGCACTAATATCAGAATTAACATTCTGTATAACTTCATGGTTAACTGATACCTTTTCCTTTTTTAAACTTGCTTCCTCAATAGTACCAGCTATATAAAGTTTATGTACTTTAAGTTTTGATTGACTACAATTAACATTATTATAACGATAAATAAGTTCATCTATGGTATCACATAAAGGTGAGGTTAAAATCCACTCATCCACGCTTGTTTCTAGGCTGTCAGTTGAATTATTTTTTATAGATAATACTCTTAATAAGCCGTCATTAAAAGACTTCAAATTCAGCGTGGAAATAGCCTTAGATTTGATTGTTCGGATAGTCCCTTTCTTGCTTCCAGACTTATACAAAACAGGAATACCATTACTATCAACTAGAACTTTATCCTCAATCTTATCGTGATAATCACCACAAATTTCACCTAATTTATCATTAATATATTTAGTTACAGTAGCAGCATATTCACCTCTCTTACTAATAATAAGAAATCGTTTATCAGGATTATCTTTAATAATTTCAACTATTCTTTCTAGCTTACAAACATTATCAGAACATATAAGCATACGTTCACGAACAATATTATAAAAAGTCTTAACTCGTTCAGCAAGAACAAGAGGATTATAACATTCATCAATTTGTTTACTAAAAGGATTAGTCATATCCATATCAGCACTCCATCCATTATATTCAGCTATTTCTGTAATATATTGAATAGCACTACGTCCGTCTTGAGTACCATTTCGAGCACATTTAATATTATCAAGATTACCAAATACTTGAATAGTTTGAGTAATAAATTCAGTATATTTATCATAATTAGTAATATCATCTTGATTAACAAACAAAATTTGCTCTCTGTGTTCCTCTACGGGGAGTAAAGCCCGCATAGCATTAATACCACTAGAACTTATATTATCATTAATAGGAGGAATATTAGTATAAATTTCTTTTAGTTTGGCAGTATCAATAGTATCTTTAGTTATAATCATAAGTTTAAATCTAGCATGATTAAAAACTGTATTACAAGAAAGATTCCATTCATTAACTCCAACAACAATAGAAATATCATAACTATAATTATATCTACTATTAACATAAGTATGAGTAAGAATATTAATAGTATCTATATTTATATTATGATTTTTAAGATCATCAACAATTTCTGTTCTTCTCTTCCAATTATCTGTAACAATAAGTATTTTAAGATTAGGATTTTTATTCCTCATCAGAGTAATAACTCTACTTATAATTTCAGAATAATCAAGAGGTTGAACACAATGGATAGTTCCAACACCTTTATAATCTTTAGAACCCCATTTATTAATAAGTTTACTATATGATTCTTCAACTATATTTTTCATCCAAAATCATCTTCATTAAAAATAGGATTATACATATCACTATATTTTTTAATTTTACTTTTACCTTTACCTTTAGGAGAAATCTTAAGTTTAATAGGATTAATAATCTTCATGGCTTCTTGATAATAAAATTTAAAATTAATATCTCTAAGAGAAATATCTTTATCATCAAGACTATTAATAACTGTTACAACAGAACCAGCCGCCATTCTACTACGAGAACCGTTATCGTTATGAACTTTCTCAATAATATAACCTCTATTAGAAACATAGAACCTAACATATCTTTGACAAACAACATGAATAACTTGTCCATTTTCAATCTTGGTTTCTTCTACATGAAATTGTTTACCTACATTTTGAGTAAGACAGAAATCAAGAATATTAGTAGCTTCTTGAAGAGTATCCATTACAGGTTTATTCTTAAGAAAATAGTTTTCAATAGCTTGAGCAACAATAGGCATAGAATAACCTTTAGTTAAATCTAAAGAATACATCATAGGATTAAGAGCACCTTTAGATTCAAGTTTAAGTTTATGAACACCATTTTTAATAACTCTAAATTGGCTAAGGTAATTATTTATATCTCTACTAACAAGACAATGATAATAATCAGTATCAAACTTAAGTTTAGTTGTTTGTTCCCAAACATCTTTAATACGATTATAAACATCAATATCTCGTTTATAAAGTTTAATAACAATACCATCTGTATTAGCACTTAACACATGAATATTGTGCAATTCTAATTCCTCAACCAACATTAGCATCATTAATTGTCCATTAATAGTAGTTTTAAGTACAGCTAATCTATCGTAAAGATTACCGTTTTCAAATCCAAGTTTACCATAAACAGAATTAATAACAATCTTTAAAACTAAAGCTAAAGTATCTCTATCAATTCCGTCAACAGTATCTTCATCGCTGTGTTTAACTTCAACTCTTTTATTTTTAAGCCAACCAATAAGATTACAAAAAGCATTAGTATCAAGATGAGCTGGAGCTACTTTATGAGCAGCAATAATACTAGGATACATACTATTAATATCAGCATGAATATAAACATAGTCATCATTGCCAAGTACATCGTGTTGACCCCCCGTGGAGGATGGAAATAATTCTCTTCCACTACTCCAAAGTTCAACAGGATTATCTTGACTATGTAAACCTCCAGTTGCAACAGTATAAGTTACATTTCCAATTTTAACTTCTTTACTAAACGCATCTTTATTAACTCTATAAATAGTAATTTTAAGACATTCATCAAGAAAGTCTTGCATAGGTTTAGTTTTGAATTTAATAAAAGGAAAAATAACTTTTTTAAAACTCATAGCAGTTCTTTCAGTTTTCTTACCTTTCCATTGTTCAGGAGCAAGACCACTAAACTTACTATAAAATTTCTCAAAAAGAATATCAGCAGTTTTACTACGACTAGAATTAAGAACATCTACATCATAAGCTTTACTAATAGCATAACGAGATTTAATTTCTTCTGGATAAAGACGAACTATTTCAGCTACAATGAAAACATCATTAAGATTATAATACATCATAGGTTCAATATATTCATCAAGAATAAATCTATCCCATTTATCTACTAGTTTATTAAGCTGTTTAACATTCATTCCTTTAAGACTAGGAATTTCATCATATAGTTCAGCTTCTTTTTCATTAATATCAGGAAGTTCATATTCTAGAAGTTCATACCATTGAAGATTAATTGAAGTTTGTTTTAAACCTTTAGGAACAGGTTTACGTTCACCTGTTTTACTATCTACAACTATACTTGCTTTATTAAGAGCAAATATACGCATTACATCAACACCTGTAAATGGTAGTTTATATTTTCTAAGACTATTAAGATAAAAATCAGTTTTAAATTTATCTTTATCATCTTGATTAGAAATAATAGTTTTACTAGTTTCATATAACTTATTAATAAGTTCTTTCGTACTATTCGTACGCATATAAAAACTAAGTAAAGCAGCAATCATAAGATTATCATAATTGAAATTATTAAATCCATACAAGTCAGTACGAATAATATTTCCATTAGAATCTTTATAACATCTAGTCTTATTAATATAACCTATCATAGAAAGTAATTGACTATCATCTTTATCTGTTATATAAAACTTATATTTTTCAACAGTTTCAAGACGAGCTTTAATTTCTTCAACAGATAGTTTTTGAACTAAAGGAATAGCTTTTCCATCAGCATTAACACAATCTTTAAATACTTTAAGATAACTATTAATACTAACAAAAGTAACAGAAAAGAAATTTCTTAAAACTTCAACATCATAAGCTATACAATTAATCATTTATATAATTTAATCCATAGTTATTTCTATTTTGATTAACCCAATTAATATCATCAGCAAAACGTTGTTTAAATACATGATAAAGATTATCATCTTTAAATTTAATAAGAGGAGAATAATTACTAAATACATATTTACCGCCAGTAGCCATAAATCTAGGAATTGGATTATCACTAATACTACGATAAGCATCACCAAATACAAATAGATATTTGTAATTAATTCTAGCTAATTCTTTCCATAGAATATTACGACATTTATCAACAGCAGTAAGATAAGTATTATAATCATTAGAACAAGTACATTTAACACTATAAGTCATATATACATCTTCAGTGTTATTTCGTCTAGAGTATTCATCGTAAAGATTACCAATATCAGTAAATAATTGATAATCATCACAATAAACTCTATCACCTCTAGGAAATAGGAAAACAATATCTCCATGAATACTTCCTCTACCACCTTGTATATATCTACCTGTATTAAATATACGATTTGGACATCTAGCACAATCAAGATATTCGTCAACAGTTTTACTTGCCATAAGATAATACTAATTGATTACTAGCGCGAGAACAAGCAACATATAATCTACGAAGCATTTCATCTCTATTAGTATAAGGATGACCATATTTATCATAAATCATATCATTAATATCTACAAATACATTTCTATAAGTAGAACCTTGTGCTCTATGAGAAGTAATTGCAAAACCATAATCTAAATCTCTACTAAATAAAATCTTGCCATAACTATTCGTAATATTAGAAGCAAGAAGATATTTACGTTTAAAATCAAAGTATTGTTTCCATTTACTTCCACGTTCAGAACTACTAGCTTTTTTAGCATCATCAATAAGACTAGTCAACTTCTTATAATACATCTGAAATGTATAGTTATCATAATGGTCAATAACAAATAGAGGTTGAGTTACACTTCCACCATGAATAGCTTGAAACTTAATAAGAAATCCTTTAAACTCATAATCATTATCAACTGTATCAACAATATCTTTAACAATATATTCTTCACTATTGTTTATAATAATATCATTAAAAACATTAACAACAGTAGTATAACTCATTATTAAATCATTACGAGTAATAAGGCTCTTATCAGCATCTTGAATAATCATATGTCTTACATGGTTATTCCATTGTGCAACACGACTATTAGTATAAGCTATAATACGATACAAATCTATATCTTTAGTATATTCTTCATCATTAAAACAAGTATCAATTAAATCAGAAAATTCAGTTTGACCACAAACATAAAATCCTTTAGTTTCTTCATTATAATCTTGTCTATTTTTAGATATATAATCAAGAAATCTCCATCCATTCTTATTATCTATATCTTCTCGAAGAAGTTTAAGAAGTTTACTAATAGGATTATTATCTCCTTGTCGTACAACTTCTTTAAGATAATAAGTATTACTAGCAATAAGAAAAGCTTGACTAGTTTTCTCATTAACAGGTGGAAGCTGACTAGAATCACCAAGCATTATAACTTTAATCTGAAGCTTCTTACATTTATTACTAATATACTTAACAAGTTTAGCATTAAGCATAGAAGCTTCATCAATAATTAAAACTTTAAGACCATCTAGTTTATCTTTTCCAACAGGATTAAAGGCAGGATTTTCAGGGTCAAAATTTTCAATATTAACATCAAGTCTAAAACCAAATAATGATTGAATAGTATTAACTTCTTTTCCACCAATAGAATTACTAAGAACTCTACAAGCTTTATGTGTAGGAGCAGCACAACCTATAACACCACCAGACCATTTGCAATTATTAATAACATATTTAATAACAAATGTCTTACCTGTACCTCCAGCACCACAAAGAGCATTAATATATTTCTTCTCATCCCAAGGCTGTGCAAGAAACTCAATAAGTTCATGCACAGCTATTTCTTGGTCTTTAGTAAACTTAATGTTAGTATCTTTTCTATTACTATTAGCAATATTAAGATTACCAATCATTACAATTCGTTGTTTACATCAATAAGATTATTTTTAACTTTATCTTCATATTCTTTCCATTCTTGAAAAGCTAAAATAGTAGATTCACTATCACCACGATTATAACATGTAGTAATATGAAACAATTCCTTAGCAAAAGGCATTTTAACAATTTTACCTTTAGCTATAAGTCCAGCAGCAAAAGGAATATAAAATCTAGTATCAACAGTTTTTCTATTTTCACTATCTCTTATAATTTTAATTCTATGATTATATTCATCTAATCGACGAGCATAAACAACTTTCTTTCCTTTAGTTCTGTAACTTTCACCTGTAATGCTATATAGTTTGCCATTGTATTCTACTTTATAAGTACCATCAATATATCTAATAATACCTTCACATTTAGCAACTATAATAACATATTTATTGACTATTCCTTTCTCTTTGGATTTACCTACAACTCCAAATGAGAATTTAAAGCTAACCATAACATACTACTTTCTTTTAATAGTACGCATACGTTTATCAACAGCACGAGTAATACCTTTAAAAGTATTATCCTCTGCAAACTTAGCTTTACGAGCAGACTTTTTAGCAGCTTTCTTAGCAGCAATCTCTTCATCACGTTCTTTTTGTTGTTGAACAACATCAACATATTCAAGATAATAACCGCAATAATGAGTAAGAAAATCAATCTTACCACTAGTTCCATTACCAATAGAACTATTCTTAGCTACTTTAATAACTTTACTAGCAGGATTGATTCCAATAACAGCGCCAACATTATTAAGTTGACGAACAACAGAAACTTCATCATACTTTCCCATAAGTATTTTACATTTTTAAAGATTAATAAAACAATTATATTTAATAGTTAAAACTATAATAAGTTCAATAATAGTTATATTAGCAGAGCCACTACGCTACGCTCCGTGGCGACCCCCCGTAGAGGATGGAAGCAAGCTAGCATCAACTTTCGCTTTAATACTATCATTAAGTTTATTAAGTTTATCAATAACATTTTCAATCATAAAAATAATGATAAAGTTTACGAATAAGTTCAAATCTAGTATCAGTAATATTATAGATTTTAAATGCTTTGGCAACAAAATCAAAATCACCATATTTAAGTAAAGCATCTATATAATCTTTAATATCACTAAGCCACATAATAGCACTAACAGAATATCTATCACTATCAGTATTAGTAATATATTGACCAATACCTTTAGCAATAGTATCAGCAGTTATATCATTAATAATAAACTTATCAGTAAACCAATTATCTTTTATATACTGTTTATCAGTATATTTATCACGAAAGACTTTAGATAGTTTATTACATAAATCAATATAAGAACGAGCAGCAGTTCTATTATTATGATTAACAAATTGAACATCTTTAACTTTAAGAGTTAAGTTCATACCACATTCAATAATACGAACTTTAATTTGTTTTTTATCCTCATTAATATATAGAACAATAGCAAGTTTATCTTTCCAATAACCAGTATTCAAAGTAACTATATCATAAAGTTTAACTTTAAACCCAGATGTAATAGTACCATCAATTTGTTTATAAGTAATATAATTCATAATAAAACTGTATTAAATTTTTAGTTTAACATTTATTAGCTAGTTCTTTTGCCTTGTATTGAACTCAATATTAATCGTGATAGATTAATCAGATTATATATGAAAATTCAACAAAGGGCAAAAGAATCATATCTATGAATATGTTATGAACATAAATAGCTAGTCATTACTAGCAGGCTCATTATTCTGTTCATTATTCTTACCATCACGTTTAAGACGTTCTTTAAGAATATGTTCAGATACAGAACCAAGTTTACATTCACTAACACAACGACTAACACCTTTAGCGTGAGTTACAGTATATACAATAGGATAATTAATATATTTATTATTACCTACTGTACGTTCAACTTTAGTAATTCCAACTTCGGTTACAATACCAACACAAACACCAAGCTTAGTTTGATTATGATATTGATAAGTATATTCCATATAAACTACTTGTCCTTTTTTAAACTTAGCTTGTTCTTCAATGTATCTATCTAATAGACCATCAAAAATAAAAGAATCATAATTATCCATTTTAATTATATATTTAAAGTTAATAATATACATACTAAAAAGCCTAGCACTATCTTCACAGACAATGCTAGGCAAAACTACAAATACGAAATCATATAAAACGAAATGTTTGACACAGACATTGTTATTACTAATTTCACAATCAATAATAACATCATTAACACCAAATCAAATATGACATATAACACTTGGACTATGATAAATATTAATAGCACTATCTTCACAGACTGTACTATTACAAAAGTTACAATTAGAAATTAAAACGGATAATAGCAATATCATAGTTTCGGAGTTCAATTCCTCCATCATCAGCAAGTGAAATAACACTATTATCTTCACAGACAATAGTGTTAGAAATAAAATCAAAAACTTATGTGGGATTATTTAGTAGATTTATTTGCTTTTCTACGTTTAAGTTCAGCATGAATTTCATCATCACTAACATTCTTAAACTTATTCTCTTGTTTATTATTATCAACAGATTGATTAATCATTTTAATCATTTCCTTATATTCTGCATTAGAAGTATCAATAATATGTTTAGCAATCAAATTATTAATTTTAGTATTAGCTTCAACAATATTAATAATCATATCTTTAGCATATTTAGGAAAAACAGCAATAATAGGCTTAAGTATATCTTTATCTTCAATTATACTATCCCAACGATTAATAAGCCAATTAAGTTCAAATCCATCTTCAGTAACAAGTTTAATAATATCTTCTTGAGTTTTATCAAAATTATTATTAAGATATTTTTGTTCTTTAAGAACATATGTAAATAAAGCTAAACCTCTAACATATTGGTCTGGAGATAAACCTTTATCTTTAATATCATTAATGAATTTATTAATAAGTTCGCAATCTTCTTTATATTTACAGGTATCACAAGTAATACTATCACAAGATTTACCAAAAACTTCATCAAGAATAACTTTAATATTAATATTTTCCATAATTTTATTTATTTAATCATAATAACCAAAAACATCATTTTCAGGGTCAACAATAGGATTATCATCAACTATTGGTTCCCAAGCAATATCGTCAAAATCTTGACTTAGACATTCTGCATGAATTTCAACACCTTCAACATTATTATTGAAATATGTATCATCTTCAACAAAATAAATATCAGTTCTTTCCATATCTTTATATATAAAATAAACTCCGAGTAGAGGATAGTTATCATCAACGTGTTAACTATAACAAACCCAATAAACAAAATGGATAAAAATGGCAAGAACATGAGAATTAGCTTTAACAAGCTCAACAACACTATCCAGCCTCTACGGGGAGTCTATACTACAAACTTAGCTAGCTTCAGAATCTTTATTCTTTTTATGAAGTTCAGTTTCAGTATCAATCATAATACCAATAACTCGCTGACTATCACTAGCAACATCAGCATGAGCTTTAACTAAAGCATCAATGAATAAATCATCTGTATATCTATATTCTCTACGAAGTCCACCATCAGCAGTAACTCTAAACTTATTCCATAAGAAGTCAACATAAGCACCTTTAGAGTTATATATTCTTCCATCATCTTCAAGAGTATGAAGAATATTAAGAGAAGTATGGCGTCTAAATGCAGCATTGAATTTAACAATACAAACTACATCAAGAATATGTTGAGGAACATTAATTCCAACAGGAACACCACGTTTATCAGTCTTAGCATCTTTAAAATCATTATCTTCATTAGCTTGACTAACAACAGCAGTTTGTTCTTCCTGTTTACGAACTTTACTTTGTTTCTTCTTCCTAGCTTTATTCTTAGGCTGAACAGTTTCACTACTAACAACAGCATTAACTTGTGTATCTTCTTCAGGAACAACAAGTTTACCTTCTTGTTTAGCTTCTTCTAAACTTTCAGCCATAGTTTTCTTTCTAGGCTTAGATTGAACATTACTAGTAACATTATCAAAATTTACCATAACACTTATAAGTTTAAGATTAATATTATTATCAGTAGCAATATTACTCTACTGAACAACACGACAAATATAATAATTAAATATAATACTCCAAATATATTATAATTTATTTATACTATAATTCTAACTAATAATCAATAGCTATATTAAAATAACTAAAATAGTTATAGCAATAGGAATTAACTTACCACGAGTATAATAAATATCAACAGTATCAAGAGTATCATTAGTATAAAGAGAATCAGTAATATCAAGAATATTAAGAATATCATTAGTAATATCACCAGCAATATTAGCATGACTAGTATTAATAGTCATTATAATACTGATAATATTAATAGTGCTATTATTAACTAGAACTAATGCTGTTGGTCATTATGACTAGAAGTCTTATTAGACTTGATAGTATTGTTAGAGCTAGTCTTAATAACGATTGTATGACTAATCGTTATGACGATAGACGTGGTAGAGCTAGAACTGAATCTGATAATGATATAACTAGAGGTTGTAGAGGTTATAATGAAAAGTTATAGAGAGTATAACTAGAGGTTATAATGCTGGAACTAGAGATTATGATAGTATAACGAGAAGTTATAGGAGAGAAAGAGAAGGAGTTGGAACTAATACTAACAACGATGATATAACTAGAGGTTATAACTAATGGTTATGAAGATATAACTAAAGGTTATAATGAACGAGAATGAGAGAGATTAAACAATAGGTTTAGATTGATTATTAGGAGTGTTATTAGGAGGATGAAGAGGAGGAAGAGGAATGGTAGCAGGACTAGTCTCTTTAGCATGACCATCTCCACACCCATCTCCACATTCCACATCATCACAATCACTCTCATCCCCACTTTCAACCTCAATTTAACCCTATTTGAACCACATCCAACTCCACCATCTCATTCTCCACGAACTCCACATTCACCACTTTCATCTCCATATCCTCTTTCTCCACATTCAATACCTCTAGTCACCTCTAATTTCACCTCTATAACTTTTTGTTATGAGAGTAAATCTCCATGACCAATATCAGTATCAGCACCATTCGCATTAGTCATACCAACATCATCTTGTTTCACAAGATGAGTTGTTAGTGGTAGCGGATAATATCGGCAAGTTTGCCTCCATTATCCTTAGCCACAACTGAACTACGTTCCGATTGTGGAATAACAGTTATACGTAGCATAAATGCAACTATAACACTAAGGTACGCGCACACGTGTAATAACCACTTAATTATATATACTACGTATATATAATTTTTGTTCTAAGGAACGCGCGTATGTACACGCACGCGAGAACTATTGCGAGATGTTATAGGATTCCATCATCATTAGCTTCATTAGTAGAATTATCATCAGTAACTACATTAAATTCATAATTATCAAGACTATCATTAATAATACGAGCGATACCTTTTAATTTACCAGCAATACCAAGTCTTCTCTTATTAACACTATCATATACTTTTGTTATATCATCAGCATTACCATTAGTAGTCATATTAGTAATAACAAGAGGAATATCAGCATTAGTAGGACGAAGATTAATAAGTTCAATAGAAGTAATAGAATTATCATTCTCAACTTCAATAGTAGTAATAATACGATGTACTTTCATGATGTTTAATATTAGGACAAGACTTATCAGAACTTGCAGTTAGTTTATGATTGACAAGACTTATCAGACTGTTAAGTTCGTTTGCTGCAATCTATTTAATGTCGATAATGAGCATTTCCATGTCGAACACTAGCGACAGCATCAACAAAGCTATTGTTGATAACACAAACGCTACCAACCCGAAGGTTAGTAGCGTCATGTTCATTAGAATGGCATATCGTCATCGTTCATTGCAGTAGCAACAAAACTAGCCGCTTTAGCTTTAGCTTCACGCTTGGCAGCAATGGCAGCACGAGCATCGTCCATAATCTGCTTGATAAGTACATTATATGTACCAACAAGAACAGGGTCAGCAGGTTGTTCGATACCTACAATATGATATACATATCTATCATAATCCACAACATTGTAAAGATTATCTTTACGAGTAAACGGATTACGGTCTTGTACACCAGCAGGCACAAACTGACAAAGAACTTTGACAGCAACACCAGTCAGATACATACTAGCAAAACCAGCTTCAGCAGCTTCGCCAACATAGTTGACAAATCTACCGTAGAACTTGTCTTTGCGCATTACAAGCAGTATCTGATTGAATGGCATCTGAACAGCACCAAGCATACCCATTCGATGTGTACCATCAGGCATACTTTGAGCACCTTTGACAGGACTAGCAATAGTAACAAACGCATTGAGATAAGACTTGCCATTACGACCTGTACGTTCTTGACAATCAATATTAGTAATGACAGTAGTCATTACATAACTATGACCATCAGTACAGATGCGTCTAACAACATCATCAATGGTTTCCACTTGCGTAGAACTTTGATTATCTGTATCAACAGTAGATTGAACAGGTTTGTTATCTGTATCAACAGTAGGCTGAACAGGTTGGTTAACACTAGTAGTTGGTTCAACTACATTAACACTCTCAGGAGCAACAGCAGCACTCTGTGCAGCTTGTGCTAAATCTTTAACGTCTGGCATGACTATTAAGTATTTAATTACGCTAATCAGTAGCATTACTGACAGTTGTTTTCGTTTCAACTGCAAAGTATTTAATGTTGATAATGAGCAACATCATCTAGTAGAGATTAATCTCTACTAAGATAACTAACAATAGCCGATAGTATTCCAAATACAACAGCAGTAATCTGTTCATCACTAGTTGGTTCTACTTTCAATGCTAGTATGATAGCTGGCATCATCAGTATGATTGCAACTAACAATAATGGTTTGTTTGTTTTCATAATGATTAGTGTTAATAGTTAGTAATATAATGAGATGAATAATCTCAATATATTTAATGTTGATAATGAGAGCGAGAACTTTACTTTCTCCTAGAACTTGACGGGGGTAGTCAAGTCTAATTTAATGACCCACCCCTCCTACTCACTAGCCTCATCAAAACACCAACATACACTATTTTCACTCTAATTATTACCATTACTATCATTTTCACTATCACTCTCATTATAACTTT
>ERZ809194.26-NODE-26-length-99687-cov-19.523908_pt1 | contig 99687 bp, 90 predicted proteins | sample MGYA00520517_ERZ809194 | MGnify/ENA primary metagenome ERZ809194 (study PRJEB31570, sample SAMEA3213003) | Homo sapiens | biome: human-gut; feature: human gut; material: fecal | place: Sweden | collected 2011 ... | reverse complement strand
GCCATTGCCGGCGTTGTGGCCATCGTGGGTGCAATCTCGGTATATATCGCCATGAACAACGAGGAGCAGGACGTCAAGAAGAAGATTATGATGGTCGTGGGAGCATGTATCTTCCTCATTGCGGCGGCCAAGGCGTTGCCTCTGTTCTTCGGTATTGCCGCTTAAACATCAAGGATAAGTATGAAAAGCAAGGACGAACGCTATCCGGACTATCCGCTGTTCAAGGGACTGCAACGGCCTCTTGAGTTTTTGGGCATCCAAGGCCGGTACATATATTGGGCGGCGGTGACGACGTGCGGAGCCATTGTCGGCTTTGTCGCCGCCTACTGCCTGCTCGGTTTCATTGCCGGGCTTGTCGTGCTGGCTACCGTCGTATCGGTCGGTATCGTGCTCATCCTTCTCAAACAGCGGAAAGGACTGCATAGCAAGAAGGTCGCTCCGGGTGTGTATGTGTATGCCCACTCGCGCAAGATCTGACGAAAGAAAAACCATCACGGCAATGTGCATGGCTTTATTGATTGTTGAACGCGGGCGGGTTTGTCTTGAAGCAAGGCGAACCTGCCCCTATTTAATTACACGTATATCGAAATGACCCTATACATCATTTTATGTTTTGTCGCTTTGTGCGCGGGTATGGCCTTGTCGGTCTATGCGTTCGGTACGGGCGGCAAGCGCAAGCGAATCTTTCAGGACATCTATTTCTCAGCGGAGGAAACGGACGGTGTGGGTGTGCTGTACACCAAGACCGGCGAATATTCCGCCGTACTTAAGATAGAGAATCCGGTACAGAAATATTCGGCGGACATAGATAGCTACTACGACTTCACGCACCTGTTCACCGCCCTTGCGCAGACCTTAGGCGAAGGGTACGCCATCCACAAGCAGGATATCTTCGTCAGGAAACAGTTTGCAAGCGAACCGGCTGACGGGCAGGAGTTCCTGTCGGCGTCGTATTTCCGCTACTTCAAAGGGCGTCCCTACACGGACAGCCTTTGCTACCTGACCATCACGCAGGAGGCGAAAAAGAGCCGCCTGTTCTCGTTCGACAACAAGAAGTGGCGCGATTTCCTCGTGAAAATCCGCAAGGTGCATGACCAACTGCATGACAGCGGCGTACAGGCCAGGTTCCTGAACAAAGCCGAGGCGAGCGAGTATGTCGACCGCTACTTCGCCATGAACTTCAAAGACCGCACCGTGTCGATGACGAACTTCAAGGCGGACGATGAAACGGTGTCGATGGGCGACAAACGCTGCAAGGTGTACAGCCTTGTGGACGTGGACTGTGCCGCACTGCCCTCGATGATACGTCCGTACACGAACATCGAGGTGAACAACACGGAAATGCCGGTCGATCTGGCTTCGGTGGTGGACAACATACCGGACGCCGAGACGGTGGTCTATAACCAAGTCATCTTCCTACCCAACCAAAAACGGGAACTGGCGATGCTCGACAAAAAGAAGAACCGCCACGCGAGTATTCCGAACCCGAACAACCAGATGGCGGTCGAGGACATCAAGCGTGTGCAGGAGGTCATTGCCCGTGAAAGCAAGCAACTGGTATATACGCACTTCAACATGGTGGTAGCCGTATCTGCCGGTGCAGACCTGCAAAAGTGTACGAACCACTTGGAAAACGCATTCGGGCGCATGGGCATCCATATCAGCAAGCGGGCGTACAACCAACTGGAACTGTTCGTCGGTTCGTTTCCGGGCAACTGCTACACGCTCAATGAGGAATACGACCGTTTCCTGACCCTTTCCGATGCGGCGATGTGCCTGATGTACAAGGAGCGCGTGCTGCACAGCGAGGAAACACCGCTGAAGATTTACTACACCGACCGTCAGGGTGTGCCGGTGGCTATTGACATCACGGGAAAAGAGGGAAAGAACAAGCTGACGGACAACTCGAATTTCTTTTGTCTGGGGCCTTCTGGGAGTGGCAAGAGCTTTCATATCAACTCGGTCGTGCGCCAGCTCCATGAGCAGGGAACGGATGTGGTCATGGTCGATACGGGAAACTCATACGAGGGACTGTGCGAGTATCTGGGCGGCAAGTATATCAGCTATACCGAAGAACGGCCTATCACGATGAATCCGTTTCGCATCAACCGGGAGGAATACAACATCGAGAAGATAGACTTCCTCAAGAACCTTATCCTGATGATTTGGAAAGGGTCGGACAGCCAAATCCCCGAAATTGAGTTCCGCATTGTCGAGCAGATAATCATAGACTACTATGATGCCTATTTCAACGGATTTACAAGATACACCGACGAGCAACGGGAGGTACTGCTGAAAAACCTGTTTGCGGCGGCCAGCCGAAAGAACCCAAACAAACCACCCAGAGAGGTGGATGAGATGGTGCGCAAACAGATAGAGGTGCTTGAGGCACGGCGGGCGGCCCTCAAAGTGACGGAGCTGAGTTTCAACTCATTCTTTGACTACTCATTCGACCGTCTGGAGCAGATCTGCACCGAAAACGACATCACGACAATCAGCTACTCGACCTATTCGACCATGCTGCAGCCGTTCTACAAGGGCGGTGCGTATGAGAAAATTCTCAACGAGACAGTGGATTCGGCACTGTTTGACGAGACATTCATTGTCTTTGAAGTGGATGCAATCAAGGAAAATAAGAAACTGTTTCCCATTGTCACACTGATTATCATGGACGTGTTCCTGCAGAAAATGCGCATCAAGAAGAACCGTAAAGTCCTTGTCATCGAGGAAGCGTGGAAGGCCATTGCCAGCCCGCTCATGGCGGAATACATCAAGTTCATGTACAAGACCGCCCGTAAATTTTGGGCTTCTGTTGGCGTGGTGACGCAGGAGATACAGGACATCATCGGCAGCGAAATCGTGAAGGAGGCCATCATCAACAACTCGGACGTGGTGATGCTGCTGGATCAAAGCAAGTTCAAGGAACGCTTTGACGAAATCCGAAAGATTCTTGGTCTGACCGAGGTGGATTGCAAGAAGATATTTACCATCAACCGCTTGGAGAACAAGGATGGGCGCAGCTTCTTCCGCGAAGTGTTCATCCGCCGGGGGACGACCAGCGGCGTGTATGGCGTGGAAGAGCCGCACGAGTGCTACATGACCTACACGACCGAACGGGCGGAAAAGGAGGCACTGAAGCTTTACAAGAAGGAACTTCGGTGCAGCCACCAGGAAGCTATCGAGGCATATTGCCGGGACTGGGATGCCAGCGGTATCGGGAAGTCCCTGCCTTTTGCACAAAAAGTAAACGAGACGGGGCGTGTGCTCAACCTCCGTCCCGTGTATGAATCCAAATAAGCATTGCAGCCATGAAACGACTACTCCTTATCCTGACCATCGCCTCGGTCGCACTCTGCCAGACGGTTCACGCCCAGTATTACAGCGTGAACTACGACACCCGTACCGTTGCGGCGATGGTGGCCGCCTTCGGTACGGAAGCGGTCGCCGAAGGGTACTACCGGGAGCAGGTCGATGACATCCTCAAGCACTACACGGCAGCGGAGGTCGCTACCGCCGGGATATTCGCGGCCAAGTTCTTGGAGCATAAAGCCCTGAGCGACCTCGGCATCTGGAACAGCCGCACGGAGAACTACTACTACCGGCGCATCTACCGGATGGTGGCGGAGAAAATCATGCCCAAGATATGGGTGGTGGCGAAGCAGATGCTCCATTCGCCGCAAACGGCTATCTATTGGGGCAGTTACCTGATGAAAGTCTGCGACGATACCAAAAGTCTGTGTATGCAGTTCGAGAGCGTGGTGACCAACAGCACGCTGACCTTTTCGGACATCGCCTTTCTCGAAATCAATCCGGAGATTGCCCCCTTGCTAAAGCTCTCCGAAACGGGAAACATCGACTGGCAGCGGATGATGGACAACTTCGCCCACATACCGGGCAACTTCACGCACGAGAACCTGAAAAGCGACCTCGACAACCTTTATAACACGGGTGTCGGCCTTGCAACGGCAGGCATTGCCAATCTCGGTGACGCCCTGTTGCAAAGCAGCTCGTTCCATGACCTGATGGGCGGAAAGGTTGAAGAAATCGGCAACCTGTATGAACACTACGGGAGTCTATTCGAGCAGGCGGAACATGACATCGGCGGCTTGCTGATTGACATGGTGGGTGGTCCGGACAACGTGGCCGGTCTGTTCAACTTCAGCAACTACAACCTCACGGCATGGATGACCGACTACCTGGACGAAGCGATGGGGAACTATTACACGCAGCGGTGGTACATTGCCCGGCGTGACCAAGGGAGCGTATCGCTGTGCGACTACTATCCTCCGACGGACGACAACAGCATCCTGAACGGGGGCGCATGGGTGCGGTTCAACACGAGCGACCCGAATTTCTATCCCAACGCCTCGCAACGGGAACAGGTACTTGCCAACTCGGAAGGATATGCCGGTTGGTCAAGAAACCGCGTGCAGCAGTTGAACAACCAGAACGACGGGTTCAGCTACAGCATCAACTATTGGATGAGTGCCTATATCATCAGCAAGAAAAACAAGCAGACCAAAAAGGCATACGCATACGAAATCCATGTGAGCAAAAGCTGGAATAAGGAAGAAGTTGTCTATGAGGAAGTCTTCGATTCCTACTCGATGGACTTGAATACGTTTCGGGCGCAACTGAATGTCCGACTTGCGGAGTTCAACGAAAACGAGGACGGCTACACCTATTATATATCTTCCGGTACGCGGAACTATTACCAAGCAACGGACGCCGCCAAATTGAAGGGATGCGAGAGCGTGACCATCAGCGTGACCTGTTCCGACGGGGTTACGCTCGGACAGGGCTCGACACAATACAAGTGCCGTAAATGCGGCAGCTCGTTGAATGCCCACACCAAGGAGTGCGCCATGCAGACCTCGGTGACGGAAAACAACCTCGACCTTTCGGAACTGGATGCGCTGTTGAACGAGGCAAACAGCCAAGCGGCCAATCTTGAAGCGCAAATCGGGACATTGGAAAACGAGAACGCTGTCCTGCTGAAGAAAATCAGTACGGCGAGCATTGAGGATGCGGCGGCTTACCGACAGCAGTATAATGCAAACAAGACACGGATAGACCGTCTGAAAGGCGAACTCGCGGAGTGGAAGAAGAAACAGTCCGACTATGCTCAGGCGAAGTCGGAAGCCGCAGACGACAACAGCGTAGCGACGGATGACTATTACCGCATTCCAGCTATCATGCAAGACTGCAAGGCTGCCTACGGCCTGACATGGCAGGACGGCGGATCGTGGAACGGCTATTCGTATGTGCGCAAGGCGACAATGCCGAACATCAACGGCATCATCACATTCAAGGCTACGGTCTCGATTGCCCGCAAGCCGAAATATTTTCTCGGCATCAAGATTCACCGTGCCATCATCCAAATCCAATGGGAACTGACCTCGGTCTATACGGACACGCACGTCGCCGATGTGCTGACACTCGATCCGGGGCTTTCGGATGCGGAGAAAACCAAATTAGTGAACGACCGCATCGCCGAAATCGCCCGTGAACACCCGTCCTGCAAAATCACGACGGAATACGCCCGCAGCACACCGCTGGAGGAAACTCCGTCCGGCGACGTGTACCATCTGCTGTGGTCGAGCGACCGCCTCGAAATCGCGAGGGAGGTGGACAGCAGAATCACAAGGATATACGCCGACTTGGTATCGCTGGAAAAGATGATGCACTACAAGCGGAGCATCCTTGACGTGATGAAGGATGTGTTGCCCGGACTGGACACGGACGAAGGCCGCAGGCTGACGCTCGTGGAGGAATGCCATGACCGCTGGGTGGAGAGCGCACGGACGTTTCGGAACGATGGCGGCAGAAACGGCGGAAAGGAGGTGCGGCCATGAAACGCATTTTACGGATAGCCGCATTGCTGCTCTTCCTGCTGCCCGGTATCGCCAAGGCGCAGTGGACTTTCGATATAGTCTCCGTCGAAGCCTACATCAACGACCACAAGAAGCAGCGCAGCCTGTTGTTGGCCCGCAGTACCTTGGAGTACAGCAACAAACTGTTGCACGAATACAGCTGTAAGGAAGTCGGGGGCTATAAAGAGCTGAATATCGACCTTGACCGGTACACCCGTGCGTTCGATGTCATCGACGTCATGTACCAGTCGTTGCGCACGGTGCTGAACGTCAAGAATACCTACACATCGGTCAGCGACCGTATCGGCGACTATAAATCATTGTTGGAGGATTTCAATGCGAAGATATTGAAACGGGGACGCATCGAATCCGCAGATACCCTGATTATCTCCATCAATGCGAGGGGGCTGAGGGCGATTGCCCGTGAGGGGGAACAGCTCTACAAGTCCGTGAGCGACCTCGTGCTGTATGCCACCGGAGCGGCAGCCTGCTCGACCTCCGACCTGCTGATGGTGTTGGAGGCCATCAACCGCTCATTGGACAACATCGAGCGGCATCTGAACCGTGCGTATTTCGAGACATGGCGGTATATACAGGTGCGTATCGGCTATTGGAAGGCAAAGGTATATCGCTCCCGCACCATGCGGGAGATTCTCGATGACGCCTTCGGGCGTTGGCGCGGAGCCGGAAGACTGGATTATTAACGACAAAAAGAGAAGAATATGAACAGAAAACTATTACTCATGGCGGTGGCGGTCACCGTAACGACAGCCGTACACGCACAGTATGTAACGTACAACCATGATTCGCCGAAGCAGAATCAGGTAACGGTCATGGAGACCGGTACGGGCGCACTCTCGCCCGACCTCTATTATTCCGTGCTGCACAACAAATACAAGAAGTCGGCAGCGGCCAAAAACAAGCTCTCGTTCCGCACGCTTGCCGGTATCAATCTCTACAACCAGGTGGACGAAGCGGAAGCCATTGATTCGGCCTTGGTCAAGCGGGCGAAGGTCGAGGCGTTGAACGTTGCCGACCGGCAGGTGGACATCGCATGGCTTGCCGAGGGCGATAAGGTCAGCGGACAGATGGAGCGGTTCCGGCGCAACATCGACCGTATTCTCCTGTCCGGTGGCACTCCGGCCGACAAGGAACGGTGGACGGAATACTACCACGTCTATCAGTGTGCCATCAAAGCCACGAAAGACGCCTATATGCCCAATACCCAGCGAAAGAAGGAGTATCTGCGCATTTACGAGGATGTGGCACGGCAGAACGAGATTTTAGTGGGCTACCTTGCCAAGCGTCAGAACGCAACGGTGACGAATGCACTGCTGAACGCAACGGACAACCGTACCCTGCATAAAGGCGGTATTGTCCGCAATGCCATGAGCCGGTGGCAGGAATCACGCCTTGCGGTGCGTGGTTCGCAATCGGGCAGCAACGGAAACGGCGAAGATGACAACGAGAGTGTAAACAGAGGGAAATAAAAAGACAGGGCTATGGCAAACGGAGATATACTTTCGGATTTCGGCATCAACCTGTTGGAGGAGGAAATAGATGATGTCATCTTTCAGACCAACGAGTTTCTGACTGACGCGACTTTTACCGGTGCGCAGGGACCTTTTTGGTGGATATTGCAGATGTGCATGGCACTCGCGGCACTGTTCTCCATCGTCATGGCGGCAGGTATCGCCTACAAGATGATGGTAAAGCACGAGCCGTTGGACGTGATGAAGCTGTTTAGGCCGCTTGCCGTGTCGATTATCATCTGCTGGTGGTATCCGCCTGCGGACACGGGTATGGCGGGGAGCCGGAACAACTGGTGTTTTCTCGATTTCCTGTCCTACATCCCTAACTGCATAGGTTCGTACACCCATGACCTGTATGAAGCCGAAGCTTCACAGATATCGGACAGGTTCGAGGAAGTTCAGCAGCTCATCCATGTGCGTGACACGATGTACACGAACCTGCAGGCACAGGCGGATGTCGCCCACACAGGCACATCCGATCCCAATCTGATAGAGGCGACAATGGAGCAGACCGGTGTGGACGAAGTGACGAACATGGAAAAGGATGCGGCGAAGTTGTGGTTCACGTCTTTGACGGCAGGTGTCATCGTGGGGATAGACAAAATTATCATGCTGATTGCCCTCGTGGTGTTCCGAATCGGTTGGTGGGCTACGATTTACTGCCAACAAATCCTGTTGGGAATGCTGACGATTTTCGGGCCGATACAGTGGGCGTTCAGCATCCTGCCAAAATGGGAAGGTGCTTGGGCGAAGTGGCTGACACGCTATCTGACGGTGCATTTCTACGGGGCGATGCTCTACTTCGTGGGCTTCTACGTGCTGCTGCTCTTTGACATTGTATTGTGCATCCAAATCGAGAACCTGACGGCGATAACCGCCAGCGAGCAGACGATGGCTGCCTACCTGCAAAACTCGTTCTTCTCGGCAGGCTACCTGATGGCGGCTTCGATTGTAGCTCTCAAGTGCCTGAACCTTGTTCCGGACTTGGCGGCATGGATGATACCGGAGGGCGACACGGCATTCTCTACCCGAAACTTCGGCGAGGGCGTGGCACAGCAGGCGAAGATGACGGCAACCGGAGGGTTGGGCGGCATCATGAGATAATCCGCAAAAGATAATATAAACCCAATAAAAATCATAACAACATGAAATTGCAAGAGAAAATCAAAAGCTGGTGCAAGGATGAGAAATTTATGTCCTTTGCACAGGAACGAGCGAGAAAAGAGGTTTGCGAGGTGGCGGAGAACCACCGCATCGACCCGCAGTATGAAGAACTGGACGAAGCCTTCGAGTACGACGACCGGTACATCGCCCCCTTAGTGACGTACCTAACGTACAAGCTGCGTCTTGCCCTGCTGCAGCGGAACGCTGGTAAGCGCAAAAGAGGAATCTGGTGGGTGCTTGTCCATGTGGAGATGCAGGGCTATTACGTGGAGATATTCTCGGCGGAGTTCGAGAATCTTTTGACGGAACTTCGGGATGCGGTCATACCCATGCTGCACACGGAATATGTACAGATGTTGAACGGTAAAAGGGAATAACCGATGGTCATCAAGAATTTGGAAAACAAAATCAGACTGGTGGGCATCATCTGTACCGCTTTTCTCGTGGGATGTGTCATCATCAGCTTGTCAAGCATCTGGACAGCCCGGACGATGGTCTCGGATGCGCAGAAGAAGGTGTATGTGCTGGACGGCAACGTGCCTATCCTCGTGAATCGCACGACAATGGACGAAACGCTTGATGTGGAAGCCAAAAGCCATGTGGAGATGTTTCATCATTATTTTTTCACGTTACCGCCGGATGACAAATATATCCGCTATACGATGGAAAAAGCGATGTATTTAGTCGATGAGACGGGGTTGGCACAATACAACACGCTCAAGGAAAAGGGTTTCTACTCCAACATTTTGGGTACGAGTTCGGTGTTCTCCATCTATTGCGACAGCGTGGCTTTCAACAAGGAGAAGATGGAGTTCACCTACTACGGACGGCAGCGCATCGAGCGACGGAGCAATATCCTGATGCGTGAACTGGTGACGGCAGGACAGCTCAAGCGTGTACCCCGAACAGAGAACAATCCGCATGGGCTGCTTATCGTGAACTGGCGTACCCTGCTGAACAAGGACATCGAACAGAAAACGAAGATCAACTACTAAACAACGGAGTTTATGAATATCAAGGGATTCAGGCGGATGCTCTTCGGTGAAAAGATGCCGGACAAGAACGATCCGAAATACAAAGACCGTTACGAGCGGGAGGTGTCCGCCGGACGAAAGTTCGCCCAAGCGACACGTATCGACAAGGCTGCCGCCAAGGTACAGGGATTCGCCAACGCGCACCGGATACTTTTTCTGGTCATCGTCTTCGGTTTCGCTATCGGAGGGTTCACTTGGAACATCTATCGCATTACGATGGCATACCGCAACAGCCGGCCGACACGCACGGCGACGGAAATGCAGGATTCGGTGCTGCGGGAAAGACACAAGAGGCTGCAAGGGGGTGAAATAAGGGAAAATCGGAACGAGAACAAGAAATATGAACCGCAATAAAGGAGTGCTTATGAATACACGATTTGAAAAATCAGTCCGCTCGTCGGACGAATGGTACACCCCGAAGGAGGTGCTGAAAGCGTTAGGCAGGTTCGACCTTGACCCTTGCGCCCCTGTCCGTCCGTTGTGGCCGACCGCCGAGGTCATGTATGACCGGGACATGGACGGATTGTCCCTGAAATGGGAAGGGCGTGTATGGCTCAATCCTCCGTACTCGCGTCCCCTTATCGAACAGTTTGTCCGAAAGTTGGCGGAACACGGCAACGGCATCGCGCTGTTGTTCAACCGTTGCGATTCCAAAATGTTTCAGGACGTCATTTTCGAGAAAGCGACGGGCATGAAATTCCTGCGCCACCGCATCCGGTTTTACCGCCCGGACGGAACACGCGGCGATTCTCCCGGTTGCGGCAGCATCCTGATCGCATTCGGAGTGGAAAACGCAGAAGTGCTGAAAAACTGCAGCATTGAAGGCAAGTATGTACAACTCAATTAAAAGATGTATGATGAAGATATTTGATAAAATCAATTTCAGGGAGCCGAAGTATATGCTTCCGGCTGTCCTGTATATCCCGCTTCTGGTTGCATCGTACTTCATCTTCGACCTGTTTCAGACCGAAACGGCGGAGATTCCGGACAAGACGCTGCAGACAACGGAGTTTTTGAACCCCGATTTGCCGGATGCCCGGCTTAAAGGCGGTGACGGCATAGGCAGCAAGTACGAGAACATGGCCAAATCATGGGGTAAGATACAGGATTACTCCGCAGTGGATAACATAGAACGAGATGAACCCGATGACAACAAGGAAGAATATGAATCGCAATACACGGTGGACGACATCGCCCTGCTCGATGAGCAACAGCAGGAAAAGGCTGCGGCAGCGCAAATTGCCGATGCCAAGACGCGCGAGCAAGAAGCTCTCGCGGAACTGGAGAAAGCCCTTGCCGAAGCAAGGTTGAGAGGACGCAATGAGGTATTACCGGCGACCGATACGGACAGTACCGCATCGGCGCAACCCCCGACGGCAACCATAGAGGTTAAGGGAAAAATAGAGGAAGAGAGCCGTTCGGTAAAAGCCCCGTCAGAGAACGAACCGCCCAGCGAAGTGGTACGCAAGGTAAAGACGGCTTCGGATTACTTCAATACGCTTGCGGTCAATGCCCGTGAACCGAAACTGATAAAGGCCATTATCGACGAGGACATCAAAGCGGTGGACGGCTCGCGTGTGCGGTTGCGTCTGCTCGACGACGTGGAGATCAACGAGTGCGTGGTCAAACGAGGGTCGTATCTGTATGCCACCATGAGCGGCTTCTCGTCGGGGCGTGTGAAGGGGAACATCACCAGCATTCTCATCGAGGACGAACTGGTGAAGGTCAGCCTGTCCCTTTACGACACGGACGGCATGGAGGGGCTTTATGTACCGAACAGCCAGTTCCGGGAAACGAGCAAGGATGTGGCAAGCGGTGCGGTGTCGGGGAATCTGAACATGAATACCGGCAGTTACGGCAACAGTCTCTCGCAATGGGGAATGCAAGCCGCTACGAATGCCTACCAGAAAACGAGCAATGCCATCGGCAAAGCTATCAAAAAAAATAAGGTAAAGCTGAAATACGGCACTTTCGTCTATCTGGTGAACGGACGTGAGAAACAGTAAAAACGGAAGCCATGATAGAGATTGACAACATATATAATATGGACTGTATCGAGGGCATGAAGCTCATGGCGAACGGCAGTGTCGATGCCGTGATAGCGGATTTGCCTTACGGCGTGTTGAACCGTAGCAACAAGGCGGTACACTGGGACAGGCAGATACCGCTCGAAGCGTTGTGGGAACAGTACCGCAGGATCACCAAGCCGGGAAGCCCCGTTATCCTCTTTGCGCAGGGCATCTTCTCGGCGCGGCTCATGCTCTCGCAACCCCGGATGTGGCGGTATAACCTCGTGTGGCGGAAAGACCGGGTAACGGGTCACCTGAATGCCAACCGGATGCCGCTACGCCAGCATGAGGACATCATCGTGTTCTACGACCGTCAGCCGGTATATCATCCTCAGATGATGCCGTGTCCACCGGAACGGAAAAATCATGGACGGCGCAAGACGGACGGTTTCACGAACCGCTGTTACGGTGAAATGAAACTGGCTCCGGTGCGTGTTGCCGAAGACAAGTACCCGACCTCTGTCATTTCCATACCCAAGGAACACAAGACAGGAGCATTCTATCATCCGACACAGAAGCCGGTAGCCTTGATAGAGTACCTGATGCGCACCTATACCAACGAGGGCGATGTGGTGCTGGACAACTGCATCGGTTCGGGTACGACCGCCATTGCCGCCATCCGCACGGGACGGCATTACATCGGATTCGAGATTGAACCGACGTATTGCGAAATTGCCGGACGACGGATTCGGGAGGAACTGGAACGTGGTCATGGGATTAAAGAAAGCGAAATAAGGGAAATAAAGAAATAAAAAAATAAAAAATATCAACAGAAACGATATGAACAAGAAAATAATTATAACTGCATTTCTTCTGGCGGCAGGACTTTTTGCCACACGGAACGCACAGGCTCAGCGTACATACGAAGAGATGGAACGGCTGACTGTCAATGAACAGGTAACGACCGTCATCACAGCCTCGGAACCGGTCCGCTTCGTGGATATTTCCACAGACAAGGTGGCGGGCGACCAACCCATTGAGAACATCATCCGGTTAAAGCCCAAAGAGACGGGACACGAGGACGGTGAAGTGCTGGCCATCGTCACCATCGTAACGGAACGCTATCGCACGCAGTATGCACTCATCTACACCACGCGGATAAGCGAGGCGGTGGCAGACAAGGAAATTCAGCTACAGGAACGGGATGCCTACAACAATCCTACGGTCTCGATGTCCACAGCCGACATGGTGCGTTTTGCAAGACGGGTGTGGAACTCGCCCGCGAAAATCCGCAACGTGGCGACCAAGGCGCACCGAATGGTGATGCGCCTGAACAATATTTACTCGGTGGGCGACTACTTCTTCATCGACTTTTCCATCGAGAACAAAACGAACATCCGTTTCGACATCGACGAGATACGGGTGAAACTGTCGGACAAGAAACTTTCGAAGGCAACTAACGCGCAGACCATCGAGCTGACTCCTGCCCTGGTATTGGAACACGGCAAGACGTTCAAGCACGGCTACCGGAACGTGATTGTCGTGAAAAAGATGACCTTTCCGAACGACAAGCTGCTGACTATCGAAATGACGGAACAACAAATCAGCGGGCGCAATATCAGCCTGAACATCGACTACGAGGATGTGCTGTCGGCCGATTCATTTAACACCGCTTTATTGGAGGAGGAATGACGATGAAAAAGACGTTGAAAACAGTTTTGTTACTGATGCTTGTCTGCATAGGGTTTGCCACCAATGCCCATGCGCAACGCAACGGCGGCCGCCTCTCGCTCGGCGTGGGATTGCTGTATGAGAACGGCATGGACGTAACGCTTGCTTACGAGCATGAAATGAACTACCGTCATGCGTGGGAGTTCTTCGCCAACGGCTATCTGAAATGGACGGAATGTAAATCTTGCGGTCATATTTGTCCGGAATCCTTCTGGCGCAACTACCGCACTTATGGTTTCGGTGTGGCGTACAAACCTTGTGTGGTGCGTGGACGCAACCATTACGGCAACTTGCGTATCGGAGCTTCGGCAGGGAGCGACACGAACAAGTTTCTTGCCGGAATCCATGTGGGTTACGAGCACAATTATGAGCTGCGGTCGGGATGGACGCTGTACTGGCAGGTCAAGAGTGACATGATGATAAAAGGGGCGGATTTGCTGCGGACAGGTATCGTGCTGGGTGTAAAACTGCCGATAAAATAAAGGAAAAACAAAAAAACGAAAATGACATGATACGAAAGATTCAATGGATTGCAATGGTAGTGGCGGCGGTATTGTGCGCTGCCTGTGACGCCCATATCGACGTACCCGATACGGCGGTACGTCCGGGGCATATTCTCTGCGAGGACGGCACGGCATTGTCCTATGCGCAGTATGAACAATCGGGGAAGCGGGCAATAGCGGTTGTCTTTGATACCGAACGCCGTGAAGGAACGGAAGGGAACGGCTATGCGGTTTACCTGTGGGACATTGCTCCGGCGGCATTCGCCGACAGCCTCGGTGTCGCACAAGGGACGTCGGCCGACATCGGGGCATTGGACGGGAACATGAACACCTTTGCGCTGTACGACACAAGGGAGACGGCTTCGCCTATGGCGGAAGCGGTCTTTGACCTGTGGCGGTACGGACAGAGTGCCTATATCCCGTCGGTAGCACAGATGCGGTTGCTGTATGCTGTCCGGGAAACCGTCAATCCTGTCATTGAACGGTGCGGCGGTCATCCGTTGCCGTTGGATGAATACGATTGCTGGTACTGGACATCGACGGAAGTGTCCGGACAAGAGACGGCGAAAGCGTGGCTTTACTCGACAGGAAGCGGCGCGATGCAGGAGACACCTAAGACACAGGCGCATAAGCTGCGGCCTATAATTACCATGAACAAATAAAATGTGCAACGATATGAATATAGATATGCTTTTCTGTATAGTATTGATGGTATTGGGGGCTTTCCTCATATACTATCCCATCAAAGATGAATCACCTCGGCAAAAACTGAAAAAGCTCGCCGATTCTGTTGCGTCTGATAAAAAGGACATTGATTATCTGATTCAACGCTTCAGCTACCTTTTGGATAACATGGCGGCAGACAATGGGAAAGGTTCGGCTCTGAGATGCCAGATTGCCAAATTGGAGGAAGTTGTCAAGGAGTTGAACGGCAAACGCAAGGAACTTGAGTTAAACAACCGGTCGATGACGGATGTTAATGACGAATTGAAGCGAAGCAATGCCGAACTTTTAAGGAAGGCTTCTGAATTGCGTGATGAGATACAGCAACAGGAAATTAAAATCCAACAGCAGGAAGAATACATCAATTCTGTCCAGAGAGTCAAAGAAGGGCTTGAGATAGCCTTGGACAACATTCAGGCAGAAGAGGTGCATTATCTCTCACAGCCGATATTCAGCATGAAAATGACGCCTATAGTCAGAAGCAAACTCGAATCTCATGGGATATTGTATGTCGGCGACCTGATTCAGCTCAACGAGGAATATCTCATGGAAATCTGGGGTTTAGGACCGGTAGCACTTGAAAGAATAAAGACGAAACTGAACGAAAACGGTGTGTGGTTCGGTATGGATGTCATACGAATCAACGACCGTTGGTATCGTCGGAAACAAGAATTAACAACGGATTGATTCATGGAAGAGAGCAAAGAATTACAAGGGTTCTACAAGATATTCCGTGCGGTCATCTATATCTCCGTGCTGATGGAGTTCTTCGAGTATGCCATCGACCCTGCCATGCTCGACCACTGGGGTGGCATACTGATTGATATTCACGGGCGCATCAAGCAGTGGATGATTTACAATGACGGTAATCTTGTGTACAGCAAGATTGCGACGTTCCTGCTTATCTGCATCACCTGTATCGGTACGAGGAACAAGAAGCATCTGGAGTTCGATGCCCGGAGACAGGTGTTATATCCGCTAATCAGCGGACTGTTCCTGATTGTGTTCTCCGTGTGGTTGTACCATCATCCGATGGAAACGAGGCTCTACACGTTGCCACTAAATATCATCTTCTACATGGCGACCACGCTTGTCGGTGTGATATTGGTACATATCGCACTGGATAACATCTCGAAGTTCATCAAGGAGGGACTGGGTAAAGACCGGTTCAACTTTGAGAATGAAAGTTTCGAGCAGAGCGAAGAGAAGGTTGAGAACCAGTATAGCGTGAATATACCGATGCGGTACTATTACAAAGGTAAATTTCGCAAGGGATGGGTGTCGATAAGCAACTGTTTCAGAGGAACATGGGTAGTCGGAACTCCGGGCAGCGGTAAGACGTTCAGCATCATAGAACCGTTCATCCGCCAACATAGTGCCAAGGGCTTTGCGATGGTGGTCTATGACTACAAATTTCCGACACTTGCCACTAAACTTTACTATCATTACAAGAAAAACCAGAAGCTCGGAAAACTGCCCAAAGGGTGCAAGTTCAACATCATCAACTTCGTGGATGTGGAGTACAGCAAACGGGTGAACCCCATTCAGGCAAAGTACATCAATAATCTTGCGGCGGCGAGCGAAACGGCGGAAACCCTGTTGGAATCCCTGCAGAAAGGCAAGAAAGAGGGAGGCGGAGGCAGTGACCAGTTCTTTCAGACTTCTGCCGTGAACTTTCTTGCCGCCTGTATCTACTTTTTCGTGAACTACGAGCGGGAACCCTACGATGCAAACGGAAAGAAACTATATGCGGAGAAACGGCAAGATCCGCAGACGAAGTTCTGGAAGCCGACGGGTGTCGTTCGTGACCGTGAGGGTGGCAGCATCGTGGAACCTGCCTATTGGCTGGGAAAATACTCGGATATGCCGCATATCCTTTCATTTCTCAATGAGAGCTACCAGACTATTTTTGAGGTACTGGAGACGGACAACGAGGTCGCGCCGTTGCTCGGCCCGTTCCAGACGGCCTTCAAGAACAAGGCAATGGAACAATTAGAGGGTATGATTGGTACGCTGCGTGTCTATACCAGCCGTTTGGCCACCAAGGAATCCTACTGGATATTCCACAAGGATGGGGACGACTTCGACCTGAAAGTTAGTGACCCCAAGTCACCCAGTTATCTGCTGATAGCCAACGATCCGGAAATGGAAAGTATCATCGGAGCGTTGAACGCTCTGATATTGAACCGTCTCGTTACCCGTGTGAACACCGGGCAGGGGAAGAATATTCCGGTCAGCATCATCGTGGATGAGCTGCCGACACTGTATTTCCACAAGATAGACCGACTGATAGGTACGGCGAGAAGCAACAAGGTAAGCGTAACGCTGGGTTTTCAGGAGTTGCCGCAGTTGGAGGCTGACTACGGAAAAGTGGGAATGCAAAAAATCATCACGACAGTGGGCAACGTGGTAAGCGGTTCAGCTCGCGCAAAAGAGACACTGGAATGGTTGTCGAATGACATTTTCGGCAAGGTAGTACAGGTCAAAAAGGGCGTGACCATCGACCGGGATAAGACGAGCATCAATCTCAATGAGAATATGGACAGCCTTGTACCCGCCTCGAAAATTTCGGATATGGCGACGGGATGGATTTGCGGACAGACGGCCAGGGATTTCGTGAAGACGAAAACCGGTACAGGAGGCTCGATGAACATTCAGGAATCGGAAGAGTTCAAGACTACAAAGTTCTTCTGCAAGACGGATTTCGATATGAAGGAGATAAAAGCGGAGGAAGCGGCCTATGTACCGCTACCGAAGTTCTACACCTTTAAGTCGAGGGAGGAACGGGAACGCATCTTGTATAAAAATTTCATACAAGTCGGACAGGATGTAAAAGACATGATAACGGATGTACTGAACAAGCGTGGGGCGAAATAAATCAAAATCCCTGCAATAATCACGAAATTATTGCAGGGATTTTTATATTCAATTTCAGTTACCCAAAATCTTGTGGGCATAAAGCCGGTTTTACGGACGTAAATGAATTATCTGACAGTTTCCGATTTGGAATCGTTTTCCGATAGCAGATTTTGTAATTTGTCGATGTCCGGTAGAGTCTTGCGCAGATTCTCCGGCATTTCTTGGGCTGTGCGGTATGTCGCCACGCCCATAGGCTTATCATAGTCGCGCACCATGATTTCGACAAACTTGCGGTTGGCATCCTGGCATAGGACAATACCGATTGAAGGGTTCTCGTGCGGTTTCTTGTCGGTCATGTCATACACCGTCAGGTAGCCGCTAAGCTGTCCGAGATAATTCGGGCGGAACTTGCCCCGTTTCAACTCCACGATTACGCTGGCATTCAGTTCTCTGTTGAAGAATACAAGGTCAGCAAACATTTCTTCTCCGGCAACTATCAGGCGATGCTGACTGTCGATAAAAGTGAAGTCGTTTCCAAAACGGAGAATGAACTGCTTGATATTGGTTACGATTTGGTTTTCGATGACCTTTTCGTTCCAGTCCTGTTCGCGTTCTCCCACATTCTCCAGATTAACCATTTCGAGCATATACTCATCCTTGAACGCCAATATCGCTTTTACGGCATAAATGGCTTCGGGCAGCACTTGAAGGAAGTTGCTCGGCAAAGATCCGCGATTTGAATAGATGTCTTCTTTCAAGTAATTTTTGAGAGAGGATAGCGACCACGCATTTTGAGCGGCACAATGGATATAGAACAACCGTTCCGCGATGTCTTTTGAACGAGTCAGGATTTCAATATGATGTGAAAAGCTGATCTTGACAAAATCGTCCCAGGTAAATTCGGTATTGACCGGTTGCCCGATAAGTTGCAGCAGTAGATGCTCGTCAATATCCAATTCGCCCAACGCTGTTGGATGAATTAAAGCCGTACCCTTTTCCGACGAATGGTTTTCCAATTCGCCCAACACTGTTGGACGAATTAAAAACGTCCTCCATTCCTCATAGAATGAGCGCATCCGTTTCAACCCCGATTCAGAAAAGCCGTGCAGACCGGGCAACTCCCGTTGAAGGAGCTTTGATATGGTAGGCAATGCTTTAGTACCCCAACAGCCGATGCGGGAATTTTCAGACACGAATTTCCCCACTCCAAAATACAACGAGAGAGTTTCTTTGTTGACCGCAGCCGCACTTCTATACCGGCAGCGTTCGATGGCATGTTTGATTATCTCTACTGCCTCTGCATATTGTGTATAATCCGATGGGATAACCTGTTGTTCCATATACATACGTTTTTGTGCCGCAAAGGTACGAAAAATACGGGATATACAGGGCAGAATGCCAACATATTATAGTGCCGCGTGGGTCTTATTCGGTATTTTTAGCGTTCCGGTGTCTTGCACTCGCTTTGCTGCCAATCTACTCACTCAGATGTTCATGCGTCTGGGGCGTGCCGAGAAAGCTGGTAGCGGTGTGGATAAGATTGTGAGCGGTTGGCAGTCTTTGGGTTGGCCGCTTCCTACTGTAGCCGAGGAAACACGTCCGGACTATGTTGTGCTGACCTTGCAGTTAGGGATGAAAACCCGACAAGAAAACCCGCAAGAAAACCTCGCAAGCAGGATTTGAGAAAAGAGCAAATCTTGGAGTTCTGTGTTGAGCCGCAATACCTATCTGATATTTTGCAACATTTAGGATTGAAAGATAGGGAAAATCTTATGGAGGTCTATATCAATCCGATGATTGGTACAGGGGTATTGGAAATGACGGAGCCGGACAATCCCACAAGCCGTAACAACGGTAAAAGTGGAACAAGGACTTCAAAAGTGAGTTTATAATAGGATATTGCGGCTTGGACGCATCCAACCGCACACGAAAACACCGCCCACGTAGAAAAATGGGCGGTGTTATTCGGTCGCTCGCTTATTCAGGCTCGTGTACCGCTTAAAAGTACGGCAAGTTGCCGGTCGCAGAATTTGTCGTATTCCTCTTTGTCCGTACCGCTTTCGACGGCTCGGTCAATGACATCGCCCAACTCGTCGAAGCATACTTCCTCATTGACGCACTCCGCACCGTTCTCTTTCAGCAGATATACCTCATAATAATCGGAGCCGTTGAGTGCGATAACGACATTTCCGGCGTGCAACCGCCCGTTTACTTTAATCCGCAATGCCGGCAAATCCCGGAATACCGTAGCGACAAAATCGCCGATTCCCCACGACATAAGAATGGGCATGGGTGTAAGTGATACCAATTGTTCTTTGATGGTCTGTGCGATGTGCATTACATACTCTTTATCCATAACTTTGATTTTTAATATGATTATTGATTTATGTTAGTTGAACCATTCGGGGTTATCCTCTTTTAATTCCGTGATGAGTTCATCGTCCGGTAATTTGAGGGTTTTCGCATCGGTGAAAAAGAAAACCTCGTCATATATTTGTTCGGCTTCCTTACTTGCAAAACCTTCGTTTTCGTCCTCGAAACTGCCCGGATGAAGTGCATCGAGCAGAGCGGTAGAGCCGATAAGTAATTCTTCACCTTCGTTGGATTTCACGATACGGCAGATGTAGATATTGCCGTCAAATTGTAGTTCTTTCGTTTTCATACATCTGTTATCTTAATGGGATGTGTTTCCCGTGAGCCTTGAGGTATTCCATGATGCACTTCGCTTCCTCGTGCGATGCACGGTTGCGGTCGTCGTAGTTGCGTGTCTCGTCCGCCATGACCACGATACACTCTTTTACCAACCTGTAAAGGCTTTGCTGCAGTGTGGGGTGCATTTCGGGGATAGCGGCTGCAAACCGTTTGGGGTTGAAGCCGTAATCGTTCACTGCCCTTTCCCAGTCTTTGGCGAGCTGGTACTCCTTGCTTTCCTTGATGTTGTCCATAATCTTGAATTTTAATGATTTGTTTTTTTCTTCCCTCCGTTCGGTTCCTTTCTGTCGGAACCGCTTTGGGATTTTATGGATGCGGTACACGGTTGTCGGTACAGCTTCATACGGAAGGCTTTTCCTGCCAATTACTCTTTCTGAGGAAAGGAAGAATTTGCAGGAAATTCACTTTAAGCCGCCGGATCAAGCGCGACGGCCGACCTTTGCATCTGATAAAACCAAACCGGGGCTGACAGGGGACGAAGCCGGGGAAACGCTATAAAAGGGAAGTTGAAAATGGTAAAAAAGAGAGGAAACGGAAGCTATGAATGGAAGAAGGGCGGGTGGTGACGGGTTCGTCAGAAAGTTAGAAGAGGTACTTGGGTCCTTTGTCCGGAGCATACAAAAATGAATAGAGGGCGGATTTCTCCCTCCCCCTATCCGTTATGACAACAACATTTGTCAGGCAGCTATTTCTTCCGCTTGCGGTTCGGTCTGTGCTTCCGCTTCGGGTTGCGGTTCATCGGGTTGTTCCGCTTCCTGCGTGGCTTGTTCCTGCAAAGCGGCTTTCTTTTCCTCGATGCGTTGGTGTCGCTTTTCGTACACTTCATTATATCCGTCTTGGATATTGGCAAGTTCTTCGGGCATATGCTTTTGAGCGAAGTCAAGCAACAGGGAGGCTGTGGCGTTGTTACCGAATGCGTCCTTGAAATTGGCAATCAGATAATCCCTGCGGATAACGGCTTTCTGCTTGGCGGTAAGGTTCTCGATGATGCGCATTTTGTCCTCGCTCGTAAGGTAGTAATAAGAGCCTTTATCTTCAATTCCCACCTCATTGAAATGCTCTTTGCGGAGTGAGGAGAGCAGGAAGAAATACACCATTTTCTCCTCGTCCTGCCCAAATTTGCGCTCTGACATATCGACCTCTAAAATCCGCTTTTTGGTGTCTTCAACGGTCTTTTCGAGGGCAATCTCCTTGTTGCGTTTGTCCTGCTTTTCCAACTTCTCGATAGGTGAAAGCGGCATTTTGGTTGCCGTACCGTTTGCGGTTGTAGCGGTATTTGCAACATAGCACAGTGTAATGTCGTTGCTCTCAATACGGAGATAGAGGGAGATTTCTCCTGCTTCGCTTCGGGTGCGGATTGCTTCGCATTTCTCGGTGTAGCCGTTCAATTTCTGCTCGTAATCCTTTACTGCTTCCTCGTATTCCTCGGTGGTATCGTAATCCTCTTTTTGAGGAGCTTGGGGGCATTCGGGGTATTTCGTTGCATAGGTTTTAAGACTTTCCACCTCGTAGCCTATAGCGGTAAGTCGGTCGACGACGGCTTCATTGTAATTGTAGCTTTCGTGGCAGAGGGGAACGGCAGGGTGCTGTTCCATGAGCCGCATAGCCTTTTCGGTAAGGTGCGATGTGTTCATTTCCACAAGACAAGCACGGTTGGCGCAATTTCCGCAACTACCCTCACAGAATAACATCATGTTATTGGTATTGTGGGGACATGAAAGACAAAGGGTTTTGTCAAATGAATAGCGATTGAGGTCTGCGGTATATTGCCGTTCGATGCTCTGTGCCACCTCGGAGGCTTTCATGCCTCGCCAACTATTGTACTGCACCCCCTCTTTCAGATGTTGGTCGTACACCTCACGCTGTATCTCTTCCCCATAACGGCAGATTTCACTTGCCACGCTGATTGTGATTTCGTCCTGTTCCAACAGCACGGCGATTTCGGGTATCAAGGAAACGAATTTAAGTCGTGTACGGATATACGCTTCCGTCTTGCCGAACTGCACGGTCAAGGATTGGACATCGTGGCGACCGCTGTCTATGAGTTTTTGGTAGGCATTGGCTTCCTCAATCGGGGTAACATCCTTGCGATGCAGGTTCTCGGTGATTGCCATTTCCTCGGCTGTCTCGTCTGAAATTTCCATGACGGTAGCCGGAATTTCCGCCAATTCAGCCATGAGGGAAGCACGGTATCTGCGTTCTCCAAAGACAATCTCGAAACGGTTGTCCGCAATAGGGCGCACACCGATAGGCTGAAGCACTCCCTGCTGACGGATGCTCTCGGCAAGTTCCGCAAGGCTTGTCTCGTCAAAGTTCTTGCGTGGGTTGTAACTGCTCGACTGAATGTCTGCCAATGCTACCGATGTGATGTTCTTCTCTACTGCTTGAACTGCTGTTGTTGCCATAATCATAAAATTTAATTGGTTGATATTTGTTTTGTTATTTTTCCCTCTTTTCGGTTCTTTTTTCTGCCTGAACCGCTTGGGATTTACAGATGCTTCAAGGGACTGACGAACAAGCTATTTTCAACGCTTTTTCCGGAAAATTACTCTTTCACGGAAAGGAAGAATTTTACGAGAAATGCACTTCAAAGCGATGAAATCAAGCGCGGCAGTCCAAATTTGCGTCTGGAAGACCAACCGGCGATGGCAGGAACGAGACCGGACAAGCGGCAAGAGGAATGGATAGAAAGGGGAAATGCAGCATTGCAGCTATAAGAGGCGAATAGAGCAGGAGAACAGCCAGGGGTATAAACGGGAAAACCGCTACCTTGTGGACATGTGCCATAAGATAGCGGTATGGTATAAAAGTTGATTGGGCGGATTGCCGCCCCGGTTATTTCTCGTGCTTTTCCAAATACTCTTTCATCGCCTCGTTCACAATATTTCGGAGCGACATATTCTTCTCGATAGCGAGGTATTTCATCCGGGTATGAATACTCTTGTCGATAACAAAATTGCAATGCACGGCAGGTTCTTTTTCCGCTTTGACCGGTGCAGGCTCTTTCTTTTGCGTGGACTTCCCGGTGGATGACAGCAAGCCGTCCAGTCCGCTTCTCATGCCGTTTTTCAATGAATCACTTTTGCTCATATCGTCTTTACTTTAATTTCAACACTTCTTTTGCTAACTCCATGTAGTCCTTTGCCCCGTTGCTGTTCTTGTTGTATTCAAAGATGTTCAGACCCTTTATCGGAGCTTCGGCCAATGCCACATTGTCCCGGATGACGGTCTTGAACACTTTGTCGCAGAATGATTCGTTGATGAGTTCCGCAACACTCTTGTTGAGCGTCTTGCGCTTGTCAAACTGTGTGATGACAATTCCGCCGATGTTCAGATTCGGGTTCAAACGGGTTTTGACAATCTCGACCACATTTGTAATCTTCGCCATTCCGCGCATGGCGAGGAATTGCGCCTGTACCGGGATAATCAAGAAATCCGCAGATGTAAGTGCGTTGAGTGTCAGCAAACCCAGCGAGGGCGGACAGTCAATCAGGATATAGTCGAATTTACGGGTTTCAAGCAATTTTGCAATCAGCCCTTTCAGTATTAATTCCCGCCCCGGCTCATTGATAAGCTCGGATTCTGCCGCTGACAAATCAAGGCAGGACGGTACAACGGAAAGGCCATTATTTAACTCGAATACCGTTAACGGGTATTCACCTTTCATTGCTCCGTACACCGTCCGTTCCTCTTCGATGGAGAGACCGCAGGATTCCGTGAGGTTTGCCTGACCGTCCATGTCGATGAGCAGTACACGCTTTTTCTTCTGCTGCAATGCGGCAGCAAGATTGATGGTGGTGGTCGTCTTTCCGACACCGCCCTTGTGGTTCAAAACAGCGATTATCTTTGCCATAAATTCCTATCTTTATTTCTGATACAAAGATACTACTATTTTTAGTATTTACTATGATTAGTGTGTACTATTTTACTACTTTATTACATTTTAGTATCGTAGTATCTACTACTATACTAAAATACTGATTGACTAAATGTAGTGCATACTATCCTTTGCAACGGGAGATTTCCTGATATCCTACTTTACTAACATTAGTATGTACTACATTTAGTATCGACTGTATAGCAGTGAAGTAAAGCCTATTTGGGAGGTGTATATAAATGGATATTGCCGCCATCAGATCGGAGTACAAGAAAAATCCCCCTGTCGAGTTATCGCAACCGAACAGAGGGAAAAGGTTAAGATATGATTATGGTTTAAGCGGCCTTAGTAGTAGGTTCGTATTCGGCAGCCGTTGTTTCGGATGGAGTTAGAGAGCGTTCCGCATCCTTGAGACTTTCGTCAATCTTCCGCTGCAGCTCCTTGCACTCCAGTTTGAGTTTTACCAATTCATCGGCTTTGCTCCACTGGCGGCCAACGATGTCCTGCAATATGGGGATTTCGCTTTCAATCCGCTCCACCGTCTTTTGTTGCTTCTCAATAAGTGAGGGCAATTTGTTTAGTGTAGCCTGCGGATATTGAGCAGATTCCACGAAGCCAAGCGGTAACGCACCTGTCAGTCCACAACGGTATTTAAGCCCGCTTGTCCCCTCGACAAAGAACGTGTTTCGGTCAAATGTACCGTTTATGCTGTACTCGCTGCGTACCAGCAAATTCAGCCCTGTAAACGTGCCAATCGTACCATACGCTCCGCTACGGTAGGTTTTGGCGATGCGGTGTAATTCCCGGCCTGTTTCCTCGGCTGTAGCTTGTGGCAGGTTGAGAAGTTGTGTTACTTTTGTCCCCTCGTAAGAGTTGAAGTATTCCCAATCCTTGATGAAACCGGCCTTTGTACGCTGTGTCTTTGCCATATCTTCCTGTCCGGCGGTTATTTTCCGCTCGGCACGGATGCGTTCTTTCTTGAAAATGGTCTGTTCCTTTTCCAACTGCATAATCTTGTTGTCGAGTTTTGCCTTGTTCAGCAAATCGGTGTTGCCGGAAAGGATTGCCACGAACTCGGCGAAGTTCATGCCGTTGTCCTCGTCCATGCCGCCCTCGTCGATACGGCGCACGGCGATTGTGCCGTTATTGATTTGGTTGATGAACATCTGCTTGTTTTTCAGCAAATTGAATTTGTAGGCATCAAGTGTCTTTTCCGTGCCGTAAATCACCACATCCACCACGTTGCCGCCCCACAGTTTCACGGTGTTGCCCTTGCGTACCGCCCTGCCGTTGCGCTGCTCCATGTCAGCCGGTCGCCAGGGAATCTCCAAATGATGCACCGCTACAGCCCTCTGCTGGGCGTTCACCCCTGTTCCTAACATGGTGGTGCTGCCGAAAAGCACACGCACCTTGCCGTTGTTCATGTCCTCGAACAGGCGTTTTCTTGCCCTTTCGGTGGTAGCACACTGGATAAACTGCACTTCATCGGTCGGAATACCGAGGTTCACCAACTTTTCTTTGATGTCGGTATATACGTTCCACTCATTCGGCTTGTATGTGCCGAGGTCGCTGAACACGAACTGCGTACCCCGGTTTTCATTTGAGCGCATATAATATTCATAGATTGTTCTTGCACAGATTGAAGCCTTGTTTTCGGCATCGTCGCTGAACTTGTCGCCCAACAAACGCATATCGAGAGCCATTTTTCGTGCCACATTGGTAGCTACCAACATTTTTGCCTTGTCGAGATTGTCGGGTTCGGGCGTATCAAGTCCCAAATCCTCCCACTGTCCGCTGTGTGCAAAGGAAACCAAACGGCCTATCATTTCCTCCTGCTGGATAGTGGGCGCATGAGAAAGAAAGCGCACATTTTTATCCGGTACATCGAGGTTTATCATGTCGGCGGTGCGGTAGTCGGTAATCTCACGCAGGAACATTGCCAGTTCCGGCACTTTGATGTAGGTGCGGAAACGCTCTTTACGCTTGATTGCACCTGTCACGTTCAGTTCATAATCGGCTGTTTTCTGCGTAAATATCGCCGCCCACGCATCGAAGCAAGAAATCTGCTGACGTTGCAATTCTCTTGGTCTAAGGTACTTAAACATCACATACAGTTCGGTCAGGGCGTTCACAACCACCGTGCCCGAAAGGAATGTTGCGCCGAGGTCACGTCCTGTCCGGTGCTGAATGTCACGGATGGCAAACAGCAGGTTCATCGCCCTTTGCGAGCCTTTGGTATTGCCGATACCGGCAACCCTCGTGTGGCGTGTCTGAAATATTAAGTTCTTGAAAATGTGGCATTCATCGACAAATATGTGGTCTATGCCCATCGAGTGAAAGTCCACCGCATCGTCTTTCCGCTCGTTGATTTTCATTTTCAATTCCTTAAGTTTGGCTGCGAGGTTCTGTTTGCGCTTCTCCAGACCGTCCTGCATCTTTCCGCTGCGGTAGCGCATGGTGGATTGTTCCAAGACTTCCAAATTGCGCTCCACATCGGCCAGTTCTTCGGTGAATATATCTATCATGGTCTGTTCCGATTGCGGTATCTTGGCGAACTGGTCGTGTGTCAGAATGATGCAGTCCCAGTTGTTGTTCTTGATTTTCGAGAATACCTCTTTGCGGTTAGCAGGAGTGAAATCCTCTTTGCCCGGATAAAGCACCTTTGCCGAGGGGTAAGCCTTGCGGAACGTGTCGGCTATTTCGTGAACATTGGCTTTCAAGCCGATAATGAGCGGTTTCTGCACCAATCCGAGGCGTTTCATTTCGTAAGCGGAAACGCACATTATCATCGTCTTGCCCGTGCCTACCTCGTGCCAGCAGATACCGCCGCCGTTCTGCTTAATCATCCAAATGGCATCTTTCTGTGAGGGATAGAGGCTGTCATACGGAAAATTCTCGAAAGAGAGCTGCGGGAAGGTCTGTGCCGAGCCGTCATAATGCGGACGGACATAGCAGTTAAACCGCTCGTTGTACACCCTTACCAATTCGTCCCTTACCTCTATCGGCTGACAGTCGAGCCACTGGTTGAAACGGTTTCTTATCTCCTGTATCTTGGTGGCCGCTTCCTGTATGGCTTCCTCGTCCGGCACTCGTACCGCTTCGCCGTTCCGCTCTATCTCTTTGGTTATTTCGGGAACGGTGTCCTGCAGGGCGTGTACGAACAAATCCTCTCCGTTGTAATTCTTTACGGAATAGGTGTTATAGACTACAGGGGAATATCCTTGTAGCCGCACTAAATAGGTGTCGTTCACGTCAAAATACATCACATCGGTTTCCGTTCCGAAAAGTTCTGTGGCAAAATCGGCGTACAGCTTCGTGTCAATCCAACGCTCGCCCATGTTGATGTCGAGTTCCTCGTAGGGTATCGCTTCGGGTATGGCTTCCTCCAATGCCTTTACAGCGGTTTCCGTCCAGTCCTTTTCCTTGCCTGTGAGATCGGGAAGATAAGAGCCTGTTTCCTTGCTTTTGGCGATGACGTTTCCGGCTATGAACTTGCCTTTGTGTTCCCATTCTCCGGTGGCAGGGTTATAGAATATCTCGCCTTTGAGGTCGTCGATAACCTCGTCCTCGTCCTTGCCTGTGGTCTGCATCAGATAGTCCATATCCACACAGCCGTAAAAGTTAAGGCAGCTTGCCAACGCTTCGCCCGGTGTCAGTTGCACGGTCGTGTCTATCTTCTTGAACGCTACAGGCTCACGCATGATGTCGGATTTGAATATGTCGCCCTTGACCTGCATTTCAATCGTGAACACTTCCACGCCGAGGCTGTCAAGCATGATAAACTCCTTGTTGTCATTAGAGTGGAAAAAGCCCCATTTGGCGACAAAAGCATCATAGCAAGCGTTCAGCCGTTCACGCAAATGCGGCTGTTCCGTCTGTTCCTCCTGCTCTTTGATTGCAAGTTCAAAATATGCCTTGCGGATAGAGAAATAGTCGTTAGCCCTCTCCGTGTTCACCTTGCCCTCGTCCACCGGGACAAAATCGGTGGCCGTCTCTTGGTATAGTTCGGATTTGCGGTATCGGATAATGCCCACCTGCCCCTCAAACAGTACCATTGCACCCTCTTTCATCCACGCTTCCGGCTCGTCCGTATAGGCTCGTCTGCCTTTTGGTGGCTGCTTAACGGCCACACTGCCGAAAAGGGACATTTGCGTGTGTATGCCGTCCTGTCCCTCACTTGTGAAAAGGCTTTTGCGGAAATAGCGGCCAAAGTCGAGTTTGAGCAATGCGGCGAGATACTGCGACATGGCGTTTTCATCACCCTGCCACTGGTATTTGCGTACATACTTGCCGTACTGGTTCATCGCAATGCGGCTGCCTGTGGCGAGGGTGGTTTTCGGTAATGTGAAAAGTTTGTTGGCGTATTCGGTCATTGCGCCTGTCGTGTCTGCCTTTTCCCTGCCGACCTGTAAAAAGAGCTGTTCCCTCTGCGAGAGTGCCGCCTTGTGAGTATGCTTTTGGAAGATCAGTAAATCGCTGCCTACCTCGATGCCGCTTGTGTACATGAAAAGCGTGTCGGGCATACGGATAGCACTAATCAAATCGGCATGGTTCACAAGGTATTCACGCACGAATTTGTTGCTTGGTGTATCGGCCACACCTCTTGATGTGACGAAAGCCAGCAGGCCGCCCTCGTTCAAAAGCTCCAAAGCCTTGACAAAAAAGTAATTGTGTATGGTCTTGGTAGCCTGCTCGTATATGCCGCCTTTCTTCCAGAGTTCCGCATCGAACACACGGAAGTTACCGAAAGGGATGTTGGAGGCTATGACATCGAATTTCGTATGTTCAAAACCCTGTTCGTCTATCGTTTCAAACCCGGCTGTCCGTGTAACCGTGTTGTCATTCAGCAGGGAGAGTATCAGACCCGAAACCGGGTCTTTTTCAATGGCATAGCCGCAGGTGTCGGACATGGCTACCGGGAGGAAACCGCCAATGCCTGCACTCGGTTCGAGGAATGAGCGCATTTGCAGCTCATTGTCCTTGAATGTGGCGTGTATCTGCTTTGCGACTACATCAATAAGGAATTTCGGGGTGTAGAACGCTGTCAGGACAGAGGCTTTCATGGCTTCCGTGAAATAGGGATAGGTGTCGATAAGTTCCTGCAACCGCCTTATCGGTTCTTCCATGTCGCCACTTACAGGCTTGTCTGTGCCGATGTTCAGCACTTCTTTGATACCGCCAAACCCCGAATATTGGGATAAGGTTTCTTTTTCCTCTGGTGTGGCTTGTCTGCCTTGAATGTGGATTTGTAACGCTGTCTTTATCGCTTCCACGTTTGCCACCAATGATTTCAATTTGTTGTAACTCATATTTAACCTTTCTTTTTATTTCCCTCTGTTCGGTCTGTTTGCGACCGCCGGGAAGATTTTTCTGCTTTCGGAAGGTGGCGAGGGACAATCGGACAAGGCTGAACCGGAAAAATACGCTCGACAGAGGGAGAGGAAGATTTTTGCGTGTCACTCGCGGCGGCACGTCGGCATTGGCAAGATTGGCACGGTCGGTTACCTTTGCGGAAAATTCTATCCCGTAGGTCGCACGGCAGCGGACTTGGGTTTAATGGGAATCCGTTAGAAAAGGAAAGATTATGGGTAAAAGAGTGAAGCGGTCAGCCGGGACGGACTTTCCGACGGACTGTCTTGGGACTACAGAGGGCAGGATTTATCCCGCCCCCTGTAATGCCAAGTCTGTCCGTGTCCGTCCTTTTGCAAAAAGGGGCTTCACACACTTTATGTAACATGTTACACAAAATGCGTGAGGTTGCTTGAAGCAAACTGGCCGCAGGATGTAAGGCTATAAGAGGGAGAACAGGAGTTTTATAAAAGGTCGTTGGTCGATCGGAACAACAAACCGTACCGAGACTTTGCCCGATACGGTCTTGTCGTTGCCCTGCATATAACTCAGTCTATGTCATAGCCTATCATGTATTCATCGTTGATAAGCAGATAATAGTAGCCGTTGCCACAATTCCGGTACTCTTTGCTGAATCCTGCCGCCATATCGCCATTTTCGCGTGGCTCGCACCACAGCGTACCGTCATAGCCGCAAAAGTCGAAGCGTCCGGTGGAAAACTTTTCACCTTGCTTCAGTGCCGTTCTGAAACGAGCCATATCCCAACTGCCGCAATACTTCTCGATGGTGGCAAGTCCGATACACTTGCCGTCGATGCGTGTGCCGGTCGTGATGCGGTTCTCGTAGAGGGATTTATCCAAATCGGCATTAGCGATTTTGCGAAGCCAATCATTCGTATGCGTGGCAAGCCGGGCAAGTTTCTGGTATTTCAAGACCAGTTTCTTTTCTATGTCCGCTGCATCTTCGGGAGAGGATGACGGATAGTATATCTTCTCAATGCTTGCCCAATCTGTGAAGATGTACCCGCTTTTGCGTTTTCCGAGTGCGATAATGCCGATGACGTTTTCGTTGCGGTTGATAAACAGCCGTCTGCGTTTTCCTGCAATCCTTACATATAAGGATGTAGGATTTTGTTCGTTGCGTAGATAGGCTTCTGCCGGATGAATTGTTGTTGTTTCCATATCTGTATAAATTTGTATAAATTTTGATTTTTGCTGTTCCTATTTTGGTTTACCTGTTCAAAGTTCCGGGATTGTGCCGTTCTTATATAGAACACCGTTCCGATAATGGGACACGATACCCGGCTTAAGTCCCATTTCCTCAAAGGCTATATGCCTGATATAGTCCTTGTATTCTTTGCCAATGAAATTCTTTCCACAAAGGTTGTTGAAAATCATAGGGACGGAAAAACCGTCTTCGCTCGACAATATCACTCTGCCGTCTTGTCTAATTTCTTCTACCATACTTGTTTACTTTTAATTGGTTGAACTATCATGCTGATTTTTATTTTTCCCTGCTTTCGTTTGCCGTGCAGGTTTGTTTTCAGCTTTTTGAGGCAGCCAGAGGATGAAGCTGTGGCATCATAAGCCAAACCCGGATAGAAAACCGACCGTGCAACAGTCTGTTTTCGTCATCCGAATGCAATGCGGCTTGGCGATTATGCGCTTCGTCCTACATTCGCCGACGAAAAGAGTAAAGAATGACCTGCCGATAAACGAGATGTGACAACAATAAAACAGGAAAATACGATTTGGTAAATTGTCATTGTACAATATTGAACAATCACTAAATATCGGCACAATTTTAATTTAGTGCCGATATTTAGTAGATGATGACAAAAGGTTATTTACATATAGATTGTTTTAAATAAATACAAATTTTCGGCACTATTCAGAAATAGTGCCGAAAATTTGCTATATTTGCAGGCAAAAACAGGATATAATATGAGTAACAAAACAACGACATCCATACTTGAATACGCTGAAGTACACCGTGATTTCAGCATGGATGACTTGTTTGCCTATCTTCACGAAAAGGTTGGCATAAGCAAGTCTTCCTTGTCATGGTATCTGTTCAAGCTCGTGAATGAAAATGCATTGGTCAGAACCGGACGCGGAATGTATGCTAAAGTCATGAAACAGTCCTTTGTTCCTAAACTCATAGGTGAAGTAAGAGAAATTTACGATTCGTTGCTGGTCAATTTCCCATTTGCGAAGTTCTGCGTCTATCAGGGGGATATTATCGCAACCTTGCAGCATCACCTTTCTTCCAACCGTGTTGTCTATGTGGAAACAGACAGGGATTCGGCAGAAACGGTTTTCAACTTTTTGAAAGACGGGAACCGTGACGTCTATCTGCGACCGGACAAAGATATGATTTACCGATATGTAGATATGGACAGCCGTGTCTTTTTTGTGAAAAATTTGGTCTCGGAAGCTCCTTTGCAGAAAGTATCAGATGTACCGATGCCTACACTGGAAAAGCTGTTGGTGGATATATTGAGGGATGCGGATTTCTTCTACCTACAAGGCAGTGAAAGCGAGCATATCTTTGAAAATGCCTTTAATCTGTACGCTGTCAATCGAAATCGGCTATTCAGGTATGCCGGCAGACGTAAGGCAAAAGAAGAAATATTGTCCATATTAGAAAATCTGAACATAAAATGATAAAGAAGGAGTGTTTTACGGCAGAATGGATCGAACAGGTTTCATCCGAATTGCACTATAATGATAAAAATCTGATAGAGAAAGTAATCCGTGCCCTGTCCCTGCTTGAAATGCTGGTTAAAGCCGGGTGTCCACTGGTTTTTAAGGGAGGAACGGCACTTATGCTCATACTTGGGAAATCTGCTCATCGTCTGTCAATCGACATTGATCTTATCTGTCCCCCTGGAACCAACATTGAAGACTATCTGAAATCATTTGCCGATTTCGGCTTCATCAATCTGGAACTTGTGGAACGCAAGCAACGGGATGATGCGGATATTCCCAAGAGCCATTCCAAGTTTTTCTATCAGATTGCATACCGAAATGACACCGATGCACAATCCTATATCCTGCTGGATGTACTCTACGAGGACATTCATTATTTCCGTACCCAACAAATAGCTATCAACTGCCCGTTCATACGGTTGGAAGGAAAACCATTGATGGTAACAGTCCCGTCCGCAGAAGATATTTTGGGCGATAAACTGACGGCTTTCGCTCCCAACACAACTGGAATACCTTATTACAAGAATGGAAGGTCCTGTTCGATGGAGATAGCCAAACAGCTTTATGATGTGGGGCGGCTGTTTGAAAATGTTTCAGACCTGCAGATTACCAAAGAAGCGTTCCGTAAGATTGCGGTGGTCGAACTTTCATACCGGTCTTTCGGAACGGACATAGGGCAAGTTTTCAATGACATCCGCCAAACGGCACTTTGTATCTCCACACGGGGAAAAGCCGGAGAAGGAGACTTCGACCTGATACAAGACGGAATCATCCGTGTCAAATCATTCATGTACAAGCAGCGTTATCTGATAGACCATGCCATTATTGATGCAGCAAGAGCGGCTTATTTAGCCACGTTAATTGAAAAGGGAATCAATGAAATAGAATCTTATTCCAACAACCCTGCCGATATAAAGGATATGGTCATCCGACCTTCGCTGCCCAACAAACTGAATAAGCTGAGAAGCAACCTACCGGAAGCCTACTACTATTGGGCAAAAACGAGTGAGTTATTGGAAGCATGAAGTTTTACGAACATCGAATGGAAAAGATAAAAGCCGTATTCAACTGGAGCGGGGGAAAAGACTCCGCGCATGCCCTTTGGCGAGCTCGTCAATCGGAGCTATACGACATCGTTGCCCTGCTCACCACAATCAATCGTGACTCGCAACGCTCCAGCATGCACGGTATCCCACTCCCCTTGCTTCAGGCACAAGCAGACAGTATAGGTATTCCCCTGCATATCGTGAATCTCACACCCCAGGGGAACCTTGAAAATTACGCAGAGGCCATGACTTGCGCAGCCCTACATTTCAAGGAGCAAGGAGTAACCCATTTTATTTTCGGGGATATTTACTTGCACGATGTCCGTGCCTACAGGGAGCGACAACTCGCACCACTCGGAATAGAGGTTGTGGAGCCGTTATGGGGAGTAGTCTCCTCGGAAATCGTCATGCAGCAATACCTCGCTTCCGGACTGAAGACGGTCATCGTGACCACGCAAGCCGATGGCTTGGGAATGGATGCCATCGGTCGCGAGGTAGATGCCGACTTTATTGCCTCTCTCCCCAAGGAAATGGATCACAACGGAGAAAACGGAGAATACCACACGTTCTGCTACGACGGACCGATATTCTCCTCACCCGTACTTTTCCGACTGGGAACTCCCTTTAGCCAAAGTTATGACATCCGGCTTGAGGATGGCACGATTCAAACCTATACTTATTGTTTTGCCCATCTTTCCGCCGAACCATAACACGGATTACATTTGCAATCATAAATCAACAATATGGAAAACAAAGGATATATACATGTCTATACTGGCAACGGGAAAGGAAAGACAACGGCCGCATTTGGGCTTGCCATTCGAGTTTTGTGTGCCGGAGGAAGCGTCTTCATCGGACAATTCGTAAAGAACATGAAATATAATGAAACCAAGATCGAACATCTGTTTAACAACGTCCGCATCCAGCAATTCGGTCGGGGGTGCTTTATTGAAAAGAAGCCGGCACAAGAAGATATTGACGCAGCTTATGCGGGATTGGAAAGCTGCAAACAAATTCTCGCTTCGGGAGAGTATAATCTGGTCGTGCTCGATGAACTAACCATTGCCCTGTATTACGAGTTGCTTTCTATTGAGGAGGTATTGACGGCGATTTCTCGACGACATTCCGGGACAGAGTTGGTAATCACGGGACGGTACGCTCCGGCAGAATTGATCGACATAGCCGACTTGGTCACGGAGATGCGAGAAGTCAAACATTATTACACGGAAGGCGTCCTCTCCCGCAACGGGATAGACCGTTAGAGTCCGATCTCCCTACTCGGTCTTGGTTTCACAATCATTCAAATAAAAAATTACGATAAGTTCCAAAATGAAAAGTTCCCTGTTTTAATCGAAAACCACATCACCTAATGACACTCTTTTCGATTAGCGTTTGGCGACATAAACACTCTTACAACAGTCTGCTCAAAGCTGAAATGCACTCCTGCTGTGTAGTCCGGATGTAATCGAAAACGACCGACGGATCGACACTCTTGCCATTTAGCTTGCAGGTTATGTGCAAGTGCTCGCCTGTACTTCGTCCGGTCGAGCCGGTAATACCGACGGCATCACGGGGACGGACTACCGTACCCTTGGCGGTCAGCACCCGTGAAAGGTGGCAATAGCTGACGGTGTAATTTCCGTGCCGCAGGGTCACATACTTGCCGGACGTCTTGTCCTGTCCCACTTTGACGACCACCCCCTCCATCATGGCCAATACCTGCTCGCCCCGTGCGTGCAGGTCGATACCGCCGTGAAACTTCCTCTTTCCGGTAAACGGGTCTTTCCGGTAGCCGTATGGTGATGTAATTCTGATGCGCTGCAATGGATAAGACACACTGAGATAACGGTCAATCCACAACTTCTTACTTTCATCGGCAGGTTTTGTCGAAGTCTCCTGTACAGGAGCCATGCTTTCGGGTGTCGGCTCCGGCTTTTTCATACCCTCCTGCAAGGCTTCTACCTTGTATCTTTCTGGTGTCTTGGCAATCGTGTTGAACTGCGCCTGAGCGGGCATCGTGCAGAATGAAACACCCGATATTGCTATCAGTAAAATTTTTCTCATTCGGCAAAGTTATAACGGGAGTTTTCATGTCGGAAACAAACAGCCGTCATTTCTTGTATTGGTTTGATATTTTGCGTCTATTAGTACGATTTGAATTGAATAATCGTACTAATGAAGATAAAAACAGCATATTATAACCATTTATATAGCTGTATTTTTGTCCGTCATAATAAGATGTCTCTATCTTTGTATAGTACAATTTTATAATATGAATATAGTATGAAAAAAGTTCAGATTGAATTTGATGAATTACCTTTTCCGACACTGGAACGATTCGGTCTCACACGGGAGATGATTGAGGATTTGCCGATGCGTGTGTTGGACGACATCTGCGATGGTCGGCATTCTCCCGTGCTTCCCGTGCGTGTCACGGACGAGCATGGCGGGCAAATAGAGAGCCGTAGCCGCTTTGCCTTTATCCGCATGGACAACGGTCAGGTGGATGTAGTCTTCTATCCGGCACTGAAATCCTCTCCGTTGGAACGGTATGACGAAGCGCAGCAGAAACAGTTGCTCGACGGCAAGGCGATTGTCGCCGACGTGGAAATGGCGGACGGCCGGAGCAGCAAGGCTTTCGTGCAGATTGACACCGAGACGAAACAGGTGATGTATGTCCCCACGCCCATCATCGCACGCAACCTGAAAGTGCTGGCCGAGGTCATGCGCCTCGGTGCGGTGGAGGTAAACGGGATGCAGCACGGCGAGCCGCTGACGGTCGTCGTGGACGGCGAGTCTGCTACAGTGGGCATAGACCTTCATGCCAAGACCGGCATCCGCTTCTGTTCGGGCGACGCGCAGCAATGGCGCAACCAGCCCAAGCGCGAGTGGGACAAATACACCTTCGGGTGCTACGGTTGCTGGATCATGGACGATGACGGCAACCTTGACTACGTTTCGGAAGAGGACTACACCGAGGAGTTGTGGAACGAACAGAAGAAGAGCGGCGAACGCAACCGTGCGGCAGCCCTCCACAAGTAAAAACAATCAATCCGTAGATTATGGCACAAAACGAATATTATCCCGAAGAGGTACTTGTCGGGAAGATGCAGAGCGGCGAATACGGCTGGCTCGATTACGTCAATCATTTCTCCGCCGACTGGCAGGAGGAATACGCCCGTTACTGCGAGGAAAAGGGGCTTGCTGTCGGCAACGAATCCGCTGCCGAGTTTGTCCGCTTCAAGGACGAACAGCTGGAGGCAGCAATGGAACGCGGCGACGCATAACGAAAACAATCCGACTATGGCGATACGAACGAATACCAATCCCCGGCAGATGGACTTGCAGCCCGAAATGCGCAATATGCTGATGCGTAACGGCCTGCAAGCCCATGTTGCGCTTGATGGTTCAGGGTATCGGCTGATTGTGCAGGGGCATAATTCTCCGCTGCTGGTCTATCCGATAAGCGAACGTCAGATGTTGGCACTCACGGACTGGGGAACCAATACGGCCAACAAGAAAGCCTACAACGTGCTCACGAGCATCGTGGGCAAAGACTTCTATATGCCCAAGAACTTCGTCCATGCCCGCAATGCCAACGGGCGTGTGGCTATGGGGCTGCACGGCTACCGCATCGGCATCGGCGAGTACGGTCGCATGGGACGGATGGGAATGCCCCCGCCGTTCCTCGGCTGGACGCCACGCAACCAGTGGGGCTTGCACCTGCGCAGGGTCGGCGGCCAACTGTTCTTTCCGGGGCCGTCCATCGTACCCGAACGTCCCGACGGGCGCATGAAGCCCGGCGAGTTGCAATCGGGCGGTTACGGATTCTATTACAAGGGGCATCAACAGGCGCAACCCGTACAGCAACGGGACGTTCTGCAGGACTTGCAGGCGGTCATCACGCCGATGGTCAGCCGTCCGCGCAGCGGGGAACCGGCACGGTCGTACAAGGAGCTTATAGCCTCTCCGGTCTATTTTTCCAACGAGAAATTGGCGGAGTGCCTTGCCTCGCACGGTCTTGTCGTGGATGCGGAAAGGCGGACGCTGACTGTGCAGTCGGAAAGCGTCCAAGCCGATATGGTCTATGACCTGACGGAAAAGGAAGTGAGGACACTGGTTGCCGCACCCATCGAGGAACAACCCGTAGAAAAACGTCTGGAACTGCTGAACGGCATTATCGGGGCTGACTTTTCCGACAAAGTGACGATGGAGGCTCTCAACAGCGATCAACGCATCGCTATCGGCCTGCATCCCGAAGTACAGCAGGATTTGGAACAACGCCAACGGCAGGAGCAGGAGGCTTTCATGCCGGTGGAAACCTCGCTGCAACAGCAAGAGGAATCCATACAGGGCTATGTCGGTGCGGCAGTGGACGGGCGTGACCTCCAGTTTCTGAATGAAAACAAGGGATGGTATCGGGAAGAGAAGCACGGGCGGGAAGTTGAAGTGAGCCAGATAGCCGTTCAACCGGCACAAACCGAGGGGAAATACAGGATGACCGCTGTTATCGACGGTCAGGCTATCAGCCATGAGATAACCCAACGGGATTACGACAAGTTCCTTGCTGTGGATGATTATCACCGGATGAAGCTCTTTTCCAAGATTTTCAGCGAAGTGGACATGAAAACACGCCCGGAAGCACAACGGGGGCTCGGTACGAAAATCTTTGCCGCCCTCACCGCAGGTACGGTAGTCGCGGCGGGTGTCGCGCACGGCATCCACCATCACTGCCATGCCCCGGAGTTCTACGGCGAGTGTTTCGGCGGTCCGCCACGCCCGTACATCAAGCTGGGGGTCGATACACCGAGGGATATGGCCATCCGTTGTTTCGAGGCAGAGATGAACCGTGAAATCAATGATATGAGAATGGGGAGGTAAACCATGAGAGAGGGCGAACTGACTTATGACGATTTTCTGCGCAGGCTGAACATTCAGGACGTGCTTATCGACGCGGGCTATCACCTGAACCGGCGCGACGGCCTGCGCTATCCCTCGTATGTCCGGTTGGACAGCGAGGGGCGGCGCATCCGCAACGACAAGTTCATTGTCACGCAGCAAGGGAAATGCTGTTTCAAACCGCAACAGCAGAAGTCGTATAACATCATTTCCTTTATCAAGGAGCATCCGCATTTTTTTGCGGAATACCGTACAGGCGTGTCTCCCGACCGACTGGTAAACCTTGTCTGTAACCGGTTGCTGAACCATCCCGTCGCTGACCGGGACATCCGGATTATCCAGCCTAAACGGGATGTGAAGCCGTTTGACATGGCGGATTACGACATTCACCAGTTCAATCCGCAGGATCGGGCGACACAAAAGAAGTTCTATCCGTTCTTCAAGCATCGGGGCATCGACCTTTACACGCAGTATGCCTTTCATCGGAACTTCTGTCTGGCGACGAAGCATCGTGAGGACGGCATGAAATACACCAACCTCGCCTTTCCGCTGACCGTTCCGAAAGATACGGGACAGGTTGTCGGTCTGGAAGAGCGAGGCCGCCCTCGCATGGATGGCAGCGGCAGTTATAAAGGGAAGGCGGAAGGGAGCAATTCGAGCCAAGGGTTATGGATTGCCAGCCCAGCCAAAACTACGCTTACCGAAGCCAAGCATATCTACTGGTTCGAGAGTGCATACGACGCGATGGCCTATTACCAGCTTCATCAGGCCAACGACAAGGATTTGCGGAAAGCGGTCTTCATATCTACCGGCGGTAACCCGACGGTGGAACAGATGCGGGGTGTCCTCACGCTCTCGCTTCCTGCCAAGCAACACATCTGTTTCGATACCGACCTTGCGGGAATCGAGTTTGCCAAGAACCTGCAACAGGAGATGTACCGGGTTGTCCGTTCCACCATCGAGGAGACACCGGAGCGGAAGCCTTATCTGGATTCCGTTACTGACGGCAAGAACCTCGATGAAGGTGACATAGACCTGTTGCCCGACGCTTTGCGGTCGAGCTACGGGAAATATGAATCCGCATGGGAAGAAGCCATGTCGATGCGTTCGAGCGGCCTGTGCCATCCGGACGACATACGGGAACAGACGGATATCATGAACGGAAATTACAAGGAGTTCCGTGAAGGATTGCGGGAGTTCCTCGGTCTGGACAAGGCGAATGACGCCTCTTTTGTCCGTGAACAGCCTACCTATCCCAACAAGGACTGGAACGAACAGCTTTTGGCCGAGCAGAAACAGGAAGAGACGGTCGATGAGACACAGGCGAGAGAACAGTCACCGGAAGAGGAACAACAAACACACTTTCGCCGATGATGACCGATGCACCCACAGGACATTTCCAAAGTATCGTGCTGCAACCGCACGCCGGACAGTTCGTTATCGACGAGCTGCCCGCAATCGTATTGTGCTGTGCAGCATGGGTGTATGGTGGCATGGAGGGACTGCCTCTGACAGCTCTTGCCGTATCGGTTGCCGCATTGCTTGCTTTGGTATTGCTGTACCGTTTCATCTATCTGCGCCGGACACGCTACCACATCGGTAGCGAGCAGCTTATCAGCAGGCATGGGGTGCTGTCCCGGAAGACGGACTACATGGAACAATACCGTATCGTGGACTTTGTGGAACACCAAAACCTCATGCAGCAGCTTTGCGGATTGAAGACGGTACGCATATTCTCGATGGACAGGAATACGCCCCGGCTTGATTTGGTAGGTATCAGACACAACTTCGATGTGGTAACGCTTATCCGGGAACGGGTCGAGTATAACAAACGAAAAAAGGGAATATATGAAATCACGAATCATTAGCCTGGTCATTTTTGCCGTCTGCATGATGCCACACTGGGCGAAAGCACAAATCACGGCATCCAATCCGTTGGAATGGATGGCGTTGGCCGAGGGCAACGAGGTCATCAATGACCAGATAGAGAAACAGATAAACGGTCAGACGAAGACAGCGATGCTGCAGAACAGCATCGCCGCCGAGTTCAACCGCATTCACAAATGGGAGAAGCAATATAACAGCTATCTCAAGACGGCAAGCGGCTACGCTTCGTCGCTGAAAGCCTGCACCCACCTCTACAACGACGGCGTGAGAATCTTTCTCACGTTAGGGAAACTGGGCAACGCCATCAGGAACAACCCGCAGGGCATCATTGCCTCCATAAGCATGAACAACCTCTATATCGAGACGGCAACGGAACTGGTATCGGTCTTCACACTCCTGAATGACGCAGTGGCCAAGGGCGGCAAAGAGAATATGCTCACGGGAGCGGAACGCAGCAAGACCCTGTGGGCGTTGAACGACAAACTTTCGGCTTTCAGCCGGAAGCTACACCTGCTCTACCTGAGCATACGATACTATACCCTCAATGACATGTGGAACAATGTGACGGCCGGGATGCTCGACCGCAACAATGGGGAGGCGGCACGGATGGCCATGACCCGTTGGCGCAGGGCTGCCGTCCTCGCACGATAAAAACGGAACTGACAATGAAACGGACGATTTGGATAGGCATCTTATTGTTGTGCATCGGCATCGGCAAGGCACGGGCGCAAAACGACCCTGTACTGGCCGGAATGATCCTGCTCTATACCGACAAGGCGGAAAAGGAGCTGAAGAACCAGGAGAAAGTCATGCTGATGCAGACCACCGGACACCTGTGGACGAAAGAGGAAGTGAAAGCCACGACCGACCTGCAACGGGAGTTCAACAGCTATCTGGACTCTTTCCGGTCGATAGTCTGCTACGCGGCGCAGATATACGGTTTCTATCACGAAATATCGAAGCTGACGGATAACATGGGTGACTTTACCAGACAGGTGAGCCGGAACAGCTCCCATGCGTTGGCCGTCGCCCTCTCCACGCAACGAAACCGGATTTACCGGGAACTGATCATGAACAGCGTGGAGATTGTGAACGACATCCGCATGGCGTGCCTTTCGGACAACAAGATGACGGAGAAAGAGCGCATGGAAATCGTATTCGGCATCCGTCCGAAGCTCAAGATGATGAACAAGAAACTGCAACGGCTGACCAAGGCGGTGAAGTACACGACAATGGGCGACATCTGGCGTGAAATCGACGAGGGAGCACGTCCGGTGGCCGGCAAACGGGACATAGTGGAAGCTGCCAAGCGACGCTGGCGGCAGATTGGAAGAAATGTAAGACCTTAAAAAACAGACAATGTATGGGCGTTTGGAGTACACTATTGAAATATGGCGGCAAGGCCGCAAAAGGTGTCGGTACGGCAACGGCGGCTACCGGCAAAAGTATGGGTAAGGCAGTGCTGCACCCTTCGCAGACCTTGCGTGGTGCAGGACAGGCAGTCAAGACAGCGACTATCGGCGGTGCGGTCGGTTATGTGGGCTGGGAGAAGCTGACCACCGACAAAAGCGTGGTGCGTATCGTGAGCGATGCCGTTGTGGGCGAATCCGTCACGGATACCATTGCAGGCACGGCGGACGGCGTGCGTGAACTAACGGGCAAGGCCGGAGAAGCCGTCAGTTCGGTCAGCGGTGCGGTAACCGGCATCGACAACAAACTGAACGGCGTGTCGAACTTTTTGCGACAGGCCTCCGGTGGCGGAGGTCTTGATATGTTCGGCAACTTTTTCCGCAACCTTGGCAGCGGCAACGTGTCAGGGTTGAGCATCGCCGGACTGGTTGCGGCGGCGTTCCTCATATTCGGACGCTTCGGCTGGCTGGGCAAGATTGCCGGCGCATTTCTCGGCATGATGCTCATCGGCAACAATGCGGGTGTCTTCCGCACGCCGGAGACAGAAAACGTGCAACGTACCCGTACACCTGACTTTTCGGCAGGGGAACAGGCACATGGCGGAGGAATGAGAAGATAGAATACGAATCAAAATGGAAACAGCATGAAATATACAGAAGAAATGATCCTGCAATCCGATAGCGGTTATTGTATGCCTTTCGAGGAACAGCAGGGCAAAGACGTGGAGCTGTCGCTCGGCTACGGCGAACAGACCGACCCGGTGACGGGCGAGAAATTCTTTCATCACGGCATTGACTTCAACGTGCGGTGCTATATGCTTTCCGCCCTTGCCAGCGGCATTGTGTCGGGCGTGGGCAACGATTCCGGACACGGCATCTGCCAGACCATCCGCTACGGGGAATATGAGGTGACATACGGAAACCTGTCCAATGTCTTCGCCCAATTCGGACAGCGTGTAAAGGCCGGACAGACGGTAGCTTTGAGCGGTGACAAACTGCACATGACCGTCCGCTTCAAGGGCGAGGAACTGAATCCGTTGGAATTCTTGACAATGCTGTACGGGAATATCCAGGCAATGCGTCAGGCCGGCGGACACGAAACCGACTATCCCTCCGGTGTAGAGATGGAACTGGGAACCGATTATGACCGGGATAAGAGAGAGATAGAGGAACTGATGCTGCGCTTCCTGCCGCACTATATGGAGGATTTGCGGCATGGAGCATACACCTTGCCCCGAAATACGGAGCAGTCGCTACGCCACATCTTCACGGTGGGTGCGATGAAGGAGTATTTCTACGAGAATATGCCGAGCATGGCCAATCCGCTCGGACTGGGACATAAGGCCATGCCGCTGGCCTGCAAGGTGCAGAACCTCCTGATTGCGGATTTCCTGCATTACCTCGCCCTGCGGCATGATGTGTACCTCTCCACTGCGGGCAGTGACATAAAAAAAAACTCCATGACGAAGCCCTGACCTATGGCGGCATCATAGACCCGTTGGCGGAACTGGACATCGACATACAGAGTTTCGACATACCGAGGCTTGTCACGGTCTATCCCGACCGGGCGGGTGTGCGCTGGTGGACGAAGGCATGGTTCAACAACAGGGAAGAGGGCGAGACATCCGTCGAAATCGAACGGGAGCAGGCGATACGGTTCATGCAGGACAACATCGAAAAGGACGCATGGCTGGAAGAGTTCTTTCCCCGGCAGATGGAGGTTTACCACAACGCCATCGAGCAGACGAAAGAACAGTTATTGAAACAGATAAATATATAATACACAATATGGATGGAATCAAACATAGCCGGCAATTCGCAGAAATGGAACGCCTCGTGAGCGACTATTTCCACTGCCACCTTGCGCCCGTCATGTCGAAGACACAGGCTTACCTCACGAAGAAACAGGGCGAGGAAATGAGGGAGTATTCCACCTCTTTGGGCGGCATACTCAGCGCGATGGCGTCTGCGGCACAGCCGATGGGCGACCCGTACCAGGTACTCAAGGTCACGGGCGAATGGAACTCGAAGACAACGGAGGACTATATCGGAATGTGCAAGGCGGAGATTACCGGCTCCAAAGAGATACAGCAAGACCTCGCATACATGGCCGGGCAATGGCGCGATACTGTCGTGCAGGAAATCGGGCGCAAGCGTTACGATGAACTGTCGGAACAATTAGGCGGCGACCTTGCCTATGCCTATATGGACTACCGGGTGGAGGAACTGATGATCGACCGGCTGGTCAAGGAGCGTATGCCGAAATCGTCAGCCGACTACATCATCCGCAAAGCCGCAGAATCAAGCCTGCTTGGACTTTCGCAGACCTTCAACCGCTCGCCGCTTGCTGTGGAAATCGAGGCACGGGGCGAAGCCGCCTACCGTCCGAAAGGATGGGAAAAAGGCGCGGGTCGGGTACTGGGCGCAACGGCAGATACCGTGATGATGGGAGGCGTGGGTTCGTGGGCAACACTGGCGAAGTTTGTCGGGGCGGACGTGGCTATCTCGGCAGTCGCCTCACGCTTCGAGCCTGAAAAGCCTGATACGCTTTCTGTGGAAGAGTGTATAAGCAAAGGGGTGTTCGGCAGCGAACGGAACGTATTTACGGACTTCCGCAAGGAGGCTGCAACGGTACAGACGGGTGACAGTGCGCTCATCGTGGCCGCCAACGAGCGGTTGAAGAAGAAAATACCGGTGATGGATTTCAGTTTCCCGAAGTGGATGCAGACACCAAAGTTTACCCCTTTCCAAATGCCAGAAATACCCGGACACCCTGAAAAGAAGAATGAACGTGCCGAACGGTACAAGGATGTGCCGCTGGTCGTCGCTCCCGGACAGGAAGAAGCCTATTTGAAGCATTTGGAGAAATATAAGAATGCAACGGCTGTAACTGCCAAAAAGGAATCAACGCAGCCGGAGACGGAACAGAGGGAAAAAGTGGAGAAAGAGGAACGGCAGGTGGTTATTCCACGTGAGGAAGAAAAGCAAGAGAGAGAGGCTGTGCAGACCAACACGAACGGATGGAGCGGATTGCTCAGTACGTTGGGATTAGAGGGATTGGGCGATATCACGGGCAACCTCGGATATGTCATGGCCATGCTGCCCGACATCCTGTTGGGGGCTTTTACCGGCAAGACACAATCGTTGCGCTTTGGGGACAACCTGCTGCCGATAGCGAGTATTGTGGCCGGTCTGTTCGTGCGTAACCCGCTGCTGAAGATGCTCCTTGTCGGTCTGGGCGGCGCAAACCTGCTGAACAAGGCGGGACACGAGGCTTTGGGGCGACCCATGCCGTCCGCTGCCGAACAGACGGAGAACCAGTACCGCCGTTATCCCGATGAACCGCTCAATCCCCGTATTGTGAACCCGGTACTGCAAGGCAGTACGCTCATCGCCACGATAGACCGTGTGCCTTGTACCATCCAGCTCACGCCGACCGTCGCGGAGGCTTACCGTGCAGGGGCATTGCCGCTGAACACGCTGGCGAACGCCGTGCTTGCCAAGAGCGACCAGTTGCGCCATATCGCTTCGCAGAATTACGATGACGGACAGCGGGAAACGGTCGTGCGTACACGGGGCATCCAATAATTCCATGAACAATAAAAGCATGATGATATGAAAGAAAAGTCGCAAATCGAGAAGAAAGCCGAGGCAAGGCAGGCGGAACTGCTGTCTGCCGCACTGAGCGGGGCGTCGAACGCTGGCGGCCATTGGCTCAACGTATCGGGCAAGGGATTTCCCCGGCTCTATCCGCAAGGGGTCTCGGCCAGCCCGTTCAATGCCCTCTTTATGGCCTTGCATTCGGACAATAACGGATGCAAGACCAACCTGTTCACGCTTTACAGTGAAACCAAGGTACGGGGTGCTGCGGTGCGGGAGCATGAGCAGGGCGTACCGTTCCTGTTCTATAACTGGAACAAGTATGTCAACCGGAACAATCCGGATGAGACCATCGACCGTACCGCCTATCTCCAATTGGACGAAGAGCATAAGGCACAGTTCAAGGGTGTCCACAACCGGGAGATCCGCACGCTTTTCAATATCGACCAGACGACGTTGCCCTACGTTGACAAGCCGGCTTACGAGGATGCGGTAAAGCAGGATGGCAGTGTTCAGGAAAGAGGATATACCGAGGCGGACAACCGCAGGTTGCGCACCCGGTTCAACGACTTTCTATTGAAGATGCGGGACAACCTCGTTCCCGTGCGCTCGGACGGTAGCGGAGTTCCTCATTACGAGACGGACAAAGATGCGGTCTATATGCCGCGTCAAAAGGATTTTGAACATTACCACGATTATATGCAGGAAGCCTTGCGGCAGATCGTGAGTGCTACGGGGCATCAACAGCGGCTCGCCCGTGAAGGCATGGTCATGAAGAACGGCGTGGCCCCGTCGGAGGATGCGGTAAAATATGAAAGGTTGGTCGTGGAACTGGCTTCGGGTATCAAAATGCTGGAACTGGGACTGCCCGCCCGTCTGTCCGATGCAAGCCTGAAGACGGTGGATTACTGGTGCCGGGAGTTCAAGGAAAATCCGTGTATGATGGACGCTCTCGAAAGCGACGTGAACAATGCGCTTGATGTTATCCGAAAAGCGGAACGGGGCGAGAAAATTGAGTACGCCACCCTGCGAAACAGACGGCAGACCACGACCATGCAGGAACAGATGCACAAGCATTACTTTGTGGCGAATGAAATCCGCCAGCACCCGGACAAGGCGGCGAAAAGCATCGTCCTCGTCATAGACCGGGAGGCAAAATCGGCAGATGTCATTTTGCCGGCAGGAGCTTCGACCGAGGCGAACAACGAGATTCCCGGCATGAACAAGGGACGTATCGAACGGGCATTGCAGAAAGAGGGTATCGAGCAGGTGCGTTTCTATAATACTGACGGTGCATTGGGCTACAGACCCGATGACAGCTATTTCAATGAAAAAATGGTGACACTGGCCCGGTTAAGGAACTACACGTTGGAAAAGCTCTCCACGCTGGACGTGTCGGAGGCGGTCAGACGGGCGAATGAGGTCGGGTTCGATGCCGTGCAGATGATTCAGGACGACAAGAACCGTTGGGCACTCTATATCAAGCCGGAAAACAAGGAGGGGTACAGCGTCTATCCCGATAAGGAGGATGTGAACCGTTTTTTCTCCACGCTCAAGCAGGCGATGGACAACATCGACAAGGTACGGATGGAGCTGGCGCACAAGTATTATGCACTGGCGGAGGTCAAGCCCGACCTGAAAGTGGATTTGTTCGGCAGCGATACGCCGGAGATTGACCTGAACCGTATTCAGCGTGTTGCCATCTTCAAGACCAGGCAGGATGGAATCCAGTGTGTGGCAACCATCGACGGACAAAAGCTGCAGCCCCGCAGCGTCACTCCACAGCAGTGGCAACGGATGTGGGTGGCGGAAGACCGGGACGGCTACAAGCGGCATTTGGCGGCCACGCTGTTTGCCGATGTGCTGCAAAAGGGACAATCCGTCGGGGAACAGAAAGCGGAAGAGCAGGTACGGCAACAGAATGAGACGGTGCCGGAAAATCGGTCGGAAGAGACGAATGATGAAAATATGTCTCCGAAACGGCAGTTTTGGGACAACCTCAAGGAAAAGCATCCCGACGCCCTGTATCTGATTCGTGCAGGAGAAGTGTACCGGCTTTATAATGAGGATGCGGCAAAGGGAGCAAAAATACTGGGAATTACGGTCAAGGAATATCCGGAACATGGATTTTCGACTTTCGCAGAGTTCCCAAGGACGCAACTGGACAGCTATCTGCCCAAACTTGTCCGTGCCGGTGAGCGTGTCGCCATCAGTGAGATAGAGCTACAGGATAAACGGCAGGACGAGCAGGAAACACATAGGGGTATTCATAGATAAGGAGTGACGATTATGAGCAAGAATCAGGAATATGCACTGCAATACGCGGATTATGCGATGGCACAGATGCGCAGGTATGGCATTCCGGCTTCCGTCACATTGGCGCAAGGCATACTGGAAAGCAGCAACGGACAGAGCCGTCTGGCGAGGAACGAGAACAACCATTTCGGCATCAAGGCGACACCCTCGTGGATTGCCGGAGGCGGCAAATACGGAATCTACACCGATGATAAGCCGAATGAAAAGTTCTGCAGCTATGACAGCGTGGGTGATTCATACGAGCATCACTCCCGCTTTTTGAAGGAGAACAGCCGCTATGCCGGTTGCTTCAAACTCTCCCCGGACGATTACAAGGGCTGGGCACAAAGCATTGAGAAAGCCGGTTACGCCACAGGCGGCAAGTATGCCGAGAACCTGCAAAAAATCATTGAGCAGAACGGCTTGCAGAAGTATGACAGGCAGGTGATGCAGGAGATGGCGGCACAAGGCAGGCAGTTCGGGGTAGAACACAATCCGCTCCAGACCTCCGAAGGTGCGGAACATGGAACGGGGTATTCGTTCCCGGTGGAACGGGAGGAATTTCTGTTCATTACCTCTCCGTTCGGAACACGGCAAGACCCGTTGGACGGCACAAAGCAACAGATGCACAAGGGCGTGGATATACGTTGCAAAGGCGATGCGGTACTGGCTACGGAGAACGGCGGCAAGGTCGTGGCGGTAAACCAGAACAAGAATACGCCCGGCGGCAAGTCGCTGACGGTGGAATATGCCCGGACGGACGGCAGCAAGGTACAATGTACCTATATGCACCTCAAGGAGATTTCCGTCAAGGTCGGCGATACGGTACAGGCCGGCGGACGGCTCGGCACATCGGGCAATACGGGAACACGGACGACCGGGGAACATCTGCATTTCGGTGTGAAGAATATCTATGCCGACGGGACGAAACGGGATATAGACCCTGCGGCGTATCTGGCTGAAATCGCACAGAAAGGACATATCAAATTGCAAATGCTGCACAACGGGAATGACCTGCTCGCCAAATACAAGGCGGCGGAAGATACCGTGCCTGAAAAGAACCTTTCGCCCGACGGATGGATGAAAAAACTCCTTTCGTCGGAGGATAGCGGTGTGGGAATGTCGGGATGCAACGACCCGATTGTGGAGATGGCGATGACCGCTTTCGCCTCCCTGATGCTGCTGGCCACACAGATTGACAACCGGAACGAAGAGGAACAGAAGGCGATGATATCCACCGCGATGGATCTTCGTACCATCGACCTGAAGCCGTTGTTGCCGAATATGAAGAACTGCGACCTGACTATCGGCGAGAACGGCAAGGCCATTCTGAAAGCGGACAATGGGGAACTGCGTGTCTCGCGGGAGCTGACCGCTTCCGAGCTGAACCGGTTGTCTGCCACGTTGAACAACGGCACACTCACGGAAGAGACCAAACGGATGCGTGTAACCGGTATGCTGAATACGGTTATCCTGTCGGAAGCGGCCTCACAGAATTTCGAGCAAGAGATGTCCCGGCAACAGGGACAGACGGAAAACCTGCGAAGATAAAGGCATGGCGATATGGTAAAATGCGTGATGATACAGCTATGCAAATGTCTGGCGGGAGTCTCCATCCTTGCGTTGCACGTCCGGTTCTGCTACCTGCTGTTGGGGTGGATCGGGACGCTCGTTGTCGTGGGCGTGCAATTAGCCATCGCCGGATGGATGGTCTGGGCGATGATACGTGCGCCTGACTGACCGTACCCTCCAACAGTTCAACATCAATCAACCCATGTATCACTTGTCGGATGATCCATGTATCATTAAAGACAAAAAACAGATGATTAAATGTAATGTTACGGTATGCGGCGTTATCGGCCGCGATGCGTCGGTTCGCAAGAACAGAGAGGAAAAGGAGTTTATGGCATTTCCGCTCCGGGTACAGATTCCGGCAACGGGTGGACGGCATACTATCGAGGTGGATGTCCGCAAGGAGTGCAGTCAGGAAGAAGCCACCGGTTATCGGAACGGCTCCCGTGTGGAAGTGAGGGGTACGATGTATCTCAAACGCCGGGGTGACAAGCTCTATTTCAACCTGTTCGCCGATGAAATCTGCAATGCCGCTACGGATGATGCGGATTGCGTCAAGGGTGAGCTGGCATTTCGTGGTAAAGTCGGCCAGAATATCGAGGAGAAAAGGGATAAGAAAGACCAGCCTTATACGGTGTTCTCGGCGTTCAGTGCGGAGAAGGTCGATGACGGCTTCGAATACCAGTGGGTGCGCTTCTTCTGTTTCGGCAAGGAGCGCGATGCGTGGCTACAGCCGGGTATAAAGGTGGATGCCATAGGTGAAATGAACCTGTCGGCACATAACGGGAAAATCAATCTTTCCTGCAAGGTGGAGGAACTGACGCAATATGTGGCGGATTCGTCTAACTATAATCAGTAAGTAATATGGCCGGTTACAGAAAGAAGAATGCCGACGGACCGAACAGCGAGGACAAGGCTCTCGACCTGTTCGCCGAAATGATGATCGAGAAAATCGAGGGCATTCAAAAGGACTGGAAAAAGCCTTGGTTTACCGAGGGTGCGTTGCAGTGGCCTCGCAACCTTCACGGGCGCGAGTACAACGGGATGAATGCTTTTATGCTGCTTTTGCACTGCGAGAAAGAAGGGTACAAGATTCCCCGTTTCTGCACCTTCGATTGTGTTCAGAAGCTCAATAAGTCCGGCAAGGATGGAGAGGAACTGCCGCGTGTCTCCGTGCTTCGTGGCGAGAAGTCCTTTCCGGTCATGCTCACCACGTTCACTTGTATCCATAAGGAGACCAAGGAGAAAATCAAGTATGACGATTACAAGAAACTCTCCGATGACGAAAAGGAACAGTACAATGTTTATCCGAAGATGCAGGTTTTCAGGGTCTTCAATGTTGCGCAGACCAATTTGCAGGAAGCGCGACCGGAGCTGTGGCAAAAACTGGAGCAGGAAAATTCGCGTCCGGCAATCGAGGAGGGCGAGCATTACAGTTTTGCCCCAGTCGATACGATGATAAGGGATAACCTGTGGATTTGTCCGATTACGCCGAAATATCAGAATGACGCCTACTATTCCATCACGAAGAATGAAATCATCGTGCCGGAAAAGGAACAGTTCAGATCGGGAGAATCGTTTTACGGGACACTGTTCCATGAGATGACGCACTCGACCGGTGCGGAGGGTGTTCTCGATCGGTTCAAGCCGACTACCTTCGGTTCTCCTGAATATGCCCGTGAGGAACTGGTGGCAGAGTTAGGTAGCGCACTGGTCGCACAGCGTTACGGCATGACCAAGCATATCAAGGAAGAAAGTTGTGCATACCTCAAAGGATGGCTCGATGAGCTGAAGGAATCGCCGCAATTCATCAAGACAACGCTCCTGGACGTGAAAAGGGCAACCTCGATAATTACCCAGAAGGTGGATAAGATAGCGCAAGAACTGGAACAAAATGTCGGCGAGAAGCAGGAAAACGGAGCGGCGGCAAAGGAGAAGACATTTTATTCCTCTGTCGCGTATCTCCAATTTTCGGATGACACGAGGCCGCTTGACGAACTCCGGGAGAAAGGCGATTGCGAGGGATTGCTGACGCTTGCCAAGGAGTATTACGACGGCAACGGCATCAACGAACAGCATACTTATTTATCAGCCACGAACAACAAGGGTGACAGCCTAATTGCCGAGGATGAGAATTTCGCTGTCGTGTACAACGGGAGTGTCGGGGGAACCTACGAGGTGATGTTGAAATTCACGGAGCAGGAAATTCGCGACCATATCCGGCGTTACGGTGTCGATATTGCCGGAGAGACGATAAAAGAGGTTGCCAGGGAGATGGCGGCGGAACAGTTCTCCGCTTTGGCGCATCAAAAGATTCCGGCCTTCGAGATGCCGAACGGCGACGTGCTGTATGTCGAATATAACAAGGACTCCGATATGCTTGATGTCGGGCAGCCCACCAATGCCGGGCTGGTCGCGCAGCATCGTTTCCCTTACGACCACAATATCGGGTTGGATGCCAACCTGCAAGCCGTGAACGAGAAGCTGAACGAACTGGAAGAGTATCGGGCAGAGCTACAAGAGGCTGAATACAGCGTCGGTATGCGCCGGTAAGGATGGAAAGAAAAAGATGCGGAACCGGTTGGCTCCGCATCTTTTCTTGTTTTCGGTTTTTTATTCTTTCAGTAAATCATCCATCATGGACTGCAAATTTGCCATGTCACAATATTGGTTATATCCTCCTCTGTAGTCTTTTGCGTGTTGGGCTGTCCGTATCAGAAACGAATCAAGTTCAACTCTTACGCCGCCGCCCATTCGGGCTAACGTGGAAGAGTGACTGATGTAAACGAACTTGCCGTTGCGCTCGATGAAACATGAGGTATCATAATGTCCTTTTAAGTTGGATGCCACCTGTGCACCGACCGCCGTTGCATATTTGGAAATCTCACGTACCAATGCTGTCTGGAAACTGCGATACTCTTTTGAAACATAGCCTCCTGCATCTGCAAGGATAGCGTTCTGCCATTTGGTATAAAAATTCTGTGCCATATTGATATTTATTATTCGTTCCGCAAATAACTTTTCCACTTCTCGCCGTCAATGGTCAGTTTGCCCATTTCCCAATCGTATTCCACTTCCGGTATATTGGTATAAGGGAAATGAACGGTGTAACCTATCTGTCCGTAAGAGCAATGCAGAGGGGTAACACAAATCTCCCAACCGAAGTAAAGTTGCGGTGTGCAGTATTTCCGCCAGTTGAAACGACCTGCGGCAATATTGCCGCAAAGCCGTTTTAAGATTTTGTCTTCGTTTGTCATTCTGTACCTCCTTTGCTGAGTATGGTGAGTTGTCCGGGACGGTCTGGGAACCAATAGGCATCACTGTCGATATATACGCATCTACCGCCATTCCAAGGCTTTCTGAAAGCTAATACTTCTTTGGGGCCAAATACCACCCCGTAGTCGTTAGTAAACGCCACCATATCGCCTACAGCCAAATCATTGTCTGTTTCCATGACTTCGGAAAGACGGTTGAAAAACTCCATGCCCTCGGCTTCACGCTCTTTTTTCCAGCGCAAAAATTCCTCTTTGTGGCTTCTCGATGAGCCAATAGGTGATAGCTCCGATGCCAAGACTTCAATCTCTGAAGAACCTGTTGCGATTAAAATAATACTGTCGCTATCCACTTTTTCGGGAGTTGAGATAATTCGACATTCTACATCGTTATCGGCAGTGTGCCAATAAAGGAGGTTGCCTTGCTTGATGAAATCGTACTTGCTCATTGTCTTTTGATTTATTGATTTTTTATTTCCCTTTTCTTGAAGTCTTCTGACTTCGCCCAAAAGGGTTGTTTTCATGTGCGTTCCAAACGGGGGATACAAGAACGACGGACAAGGAACCTGCGATGAAATTTTATGAAATACCGTTATCTCCGATTACGGAAAGTTGTCATCAAATTTTATTTCAGGTAGCGATAGCGGTACTTGAACCATGTTCGTCCACCGTACCTTTGCACACGAAAACAAGCCTGTGGCGTATGTCGGGGTAGTGAAGGGATTATACCCTTAAAAAAGGAATATACCGGCAGTGAAACCGGTGGCGGAAGCTCTGCAGAGCATATTTATAAAAGTAACCGGTGAGCCTGTGCAAAAAAGAGAGTAACCACCCGCCTCAAAAGCGGGTGGTTGCCAATGTTTCGGACAAACATCAGAAGTGGTAATCAACAACTCCTCCGATGTAGAGTATCGTTCCCGGTTCAAGCCTACAAACAAACTCCATAAACGCAAAGGACTGTTCAGCAAAAGATTGGCAGCCGTCGCCATCCAAATAGAAATGATAGGCGACATCCAACGGATTTTCCACTGCCTGTTTGAGATAATAGGTCGACCCCCATTCCAACATATTATCTGCCGTAAGAGCATCCGCTCTCTTTTTGATATTGGCGACATACTCCTCTTTCCATTGCTCTATGCCACCATTATAGCGCATGGTGTCATCGGATATAAGCTCGAACATTCCGTTGGGTAAGGCATAATTGACCAAATTGGCAATATCCTCTTTACGGTTTTCCTCGTCTATTTCTGAACAATAGTCATAGAAGCTCCCGTCTCCTTGCTGGAGTGTGTCCTCATTCAGATAGTTTTCTTTGTCTATCGGCTCCGTTGAAATTTGAAAAATCCTGCTGTGCATAATTGTAAATTTTAATTTGTTAAACTTTTTATTTCCCTCTTCTTGAAGCTCTTTCGGCTTCTCGTTGGGGAATGATTTTTATGCAGGACTGACAGACGGATCGAGGCAAATAAGACAAGTGAACGGCGGGCGGATTTTACGGAATACCCCAATCTGCGATTTGCGGAAGGCTGCTGTAAAATTCGCAAAACGTTAGCATTTGCGGCTCTTGGCAATTGACCGAACGCTGTACCTTTGCATAAAAATCACCCGACAGGAATTGCCGACATAAGGGGAGAAGACGAATTAAAAAATAAATGATTGGGCAATGGCATATCGTTATTCGCAACTAAAAAATGGTAGAAAGAGTACATTTTTATATTCATAAAAGCTGTTATCAGAAAAAAAATGGAGAAAAAAGAAATTATATAAAAAATAACTCTTAACTTTGCATCAGTCAAGTTTCCAATCGAAGCGTCGAATGGAATTAAAAGGGAATCCCGGTGAAAATCCGGAGCTGTACTCGCAGCTGTAAGTCCTATTAAAGTTTATCGCACTCTTTGCCACTGGTGAAAGCTGGGAAGGCGTGATAAGCGGGATGAGCCAGAAGACCTGCTTGATGAGATATGATTTAGTGACCACGGGATAATTGGCATTAGATTAAAATGAACAGAGGTTCATCCAAAAACCACCTGTATTCTTTTTGATAACCAATTTCTCATTCGTTGCAAATCTATCTCAATAAAAACGAATGTGTGTTTAGACTTTTTGTTTAACTTTTAATAATCGAGTTATGAAAAAGAATTTTAGATTCTTAGCAATGGCCGTTTTAGCAATGGCCGCTGCAGTGTTCACAGGATGTTCGTCCGACGATGACTTCCTTGCTCCGTATGAGGAGAGTGCGATTCAAACCCGCGCAACACCTAACCCCGATGGAACGACTACCATCACGTTCGATGATTTTGCCTCATCAATGATGGCAATGCCGACATCCTATGGCGCTAATTATTATGGAAATGTGGGTTCGTATACCCAAGTAGAAGAAATTGACGATCCAGGTGGAGTGTTCATGTCAGAGATTAACACTGTGACTAATAATTATGGAACATTCAACAATTTCTCTTGTGGTGGATTAGCATTGTCTAAATGGAATTACCGTACCAATCCATCTTCTGCCGAAGGAATTACGATTACCGGTGATACCATACCGAGTGATTGGTGGTATTCCTATAACAATCAAATGAGTGTTTATAATACGATTTCTGTTGATGGCTCTAACGAAGGAGCAGGTCACAGCGGAAATAATTTTGCTGTTGTTTATGGTTATTCTGATGAATATAATACCGAATGGATGGCTCAACCCGAATTCTATTTAACAGGCGAATATACTCTAAAAGGTTTATGGTTCTGTAATTCATCATATACCTATGGTGTAATCATGCATGGTAATAAATTCGGCGCATCCGGAGTAGCTACTCCGTTGTCAGCACAAGTCGATGCAAGCGGAAAACATATCGGGTATTTCCAAGTTGAACTTGAATGTTATGATTTTGCTGGTAATAAGTTAGCTACATACACCAAGGTATTAGCCGATTATAGAAATGGGAAGAACGAAAATCCCGTTACTACATGGACATATTGGCCTATTAATCAAGCTGGAGTAGGATTTGTGAAATTTAACTTTTCAGGTTCCGACACAGGAGAGTATGGCTTAAATACCCCTGCATACCTTTGTATTGATGATATTGTTTTTGAAAACTAATTTTATAACCACCCCTTCCAAGGAAATTTAAACTTGGAAGGGTGGTTGTTATTTAATCCGACCAGCTTGTATCCATAATGATCAAAAATTTAATTTGTTTTTTTACACTCGCTGTATTATTCATATCTTGTAATCGGGATGAAGTTATCGTTGCAGAATCCGGACAAGCCCCAGTGATTGAGCTTGATAGTGAAGACGGTATCTATGCAGTCAAGATTGGTCGGGAACTGGTCATCGCACCGACTTACCAATACGCAGACCATGCCTTGTTTGCCTGGACCATAGAGGGGAAACTGATTTCCACAGACCCGACCCTGAAATACACGTGGGATGAATCGGGGGAGGTCTATATTACGCTGCGGGTAGACAACGAAAACGGTCATGCCGAAGAAGAGGTGAAAGTGGAAGTGAGGGATTTGTTGCCCCCGGCCATCAATCTGTACGTGCCGGCCAAAGGATTGAAAGTACAAAAAGGTGTAGAGAATACCCTGACTGCCGTGATTGCCCATAGCGACCTTGCCGGTTTCAAGGTGGAATGGGTACGTGCAGGGGTTGTGGTATCCACCGATATGACCTATACGTTTAAGGAAAATCAGGTGGGAGTTTTTCCGATTACCATAACAGCATCCAACGAGGATGGTGAAACCAAGAAAGAGTTGGAGATAGAGGTGGTCGAGAATATGCCCTATAAGGTTGTTTTCCCTGCCCCGTCTTATGAGCAGTCTGTTTCCACACGCTATACGTTTGTCGGGCGACCGGTGTTCTTGCGTCCATTGCTGGACTATTTCGAGAATCCGCAATACCGCTGGAGCGTAGACGGTAAGCCCGTGGAGGGTGAAACCGGTCGGGTATATAAGTTCACCCCTTCGTTCGCCGGAGAATACCGGATAACCGTCTCTGTCACCGAAATGCAAAATGGCATATCCGTGGAATCCGCCGTCACCGTAGTTTGCGTGAACGGGTCGGAAGCCTCCGGATATCGCGCCGCTTCAGGTGCGAGTTCAGCCTATTCCAACAGAGTGTATGAATATACGCCGGCTCCCGGACAATTCATCAACGAAACCAATACTGGCGGTTTTACCGGTAGCGAATCGACCCGAGAAGCGGCCGTCGAATATGCTTCCAAGCGTATTGCCAAGCAAAGTTATGTATCTCTCGGCTCCTTTGGCGGTTACATCATAGTAGGATTTGACCACAGCATTCAGAATAAGGGCGGATATGATTTTGCGATTCAGGGCAATGCCTTTGATTCTTCCAATGAACCAGGGATCGTGTGGGTGATGCAGGATGTCAACGGCAATGGGCTTCCCGATGATGAGTGGTACGAACTGCGGGGCAGCGAAACAGGTAAGCCCACCACCATTCAAGATTATGAAGTGACCTATTTCCGACCCGCCTCGGATGGATCACACACTTATTGGATTGACAATTTGGGAAACACCGGCTGGGTCGATTTCAATGCCTACCACACGCAACCTTACTATTATCCGTTGTGGATCACAGCCGACTCCTACACTTTGTACGGTACTCGACTACTGCCACGCAATTCACAAAGTCCATCCACGGGTTACTGGAGTAACTCTCCTTATGACTGGGGGTATGCGGATAATTGCGGTTCCGATATGTTGACTGGTGATTCGTATGACGGTTCTGGACAGAAAAACGGATTCAAAATATCTAATGCCATGTATCACGACGGCTCTCCGGTAAATCTCCAATACATCGACTTCATAAAAGTTCAGAATGGAGCCTTGGCTAAAAGCGGCGTTTTAGGAGAAATCTCTACCGAAGTATTTTCGTTCCAAGATTTAAATATGAACAAATAAAATGATAAATGATGAAACTCAAACAAATTTTTATTGCATTCCTTTCGGTCATAGCATTATACTCATGCTCTGAAAAAGAGGATATCCCGGCAGATGCCGACGATAATTTCATAACGAAAGTGACCGTGTCGGTTGCAGGAGAAACTTATTCCGCCGTTATAGCATCAGACACCATCACCGTGACCGTCCCTTATACCGTGTCGCTGAACGGGGCATCCGCAACAGTCGAGTTTACCCCTTCCGCCAAAATCATGCCTGACCCAGCAACAATCTCCGACTGGGATACGGAGCGCACATTCCGAATTACCTCCTTTAACGGCCAGGCGCATGATTATACTTATTTGGTTATCAAGGATGAAATCCGTAGCAAAGGCAACGTTGAATTGAAAACTCCGGCGGAAATCGTATCATTTGCGGCTACCGGAACATCCATTATAAAAGGCGATTTGGTTATTGGTTCCGACAGTGATGATGCCGAAAAAATCAAAGATATTTCAGCCCTCGGAATGTTGAAAGAAATCGAAGGGAATATCATCATACGCAACAGTTATACCGGTGGAACGCTGACCGGTTTGGACAACATTACCAAAATCGGCGGCTTGTCGATTGGTTCGGAGGAAAACTCGGCTGCGAACGAAACGCTGGAGATGGTCTCCATGACCAAATTGAACGAGGTAACGGGCAATATTCATGTGTACAACAATGGTGTAAAATTCGTTCAGTTTGATCTGCTAAAAGCTATTGAGGGTGATTTTGTTATCAGTTCGTCCACATTGGCAACGCTTCAAATACCCGAACTGATAAACGTCGGAGGGGCATTAAACATTTTCGGTATGGGTAAAGGTGCAATTAGCACGTTGGTATTTCCCAAAGTACAGACTGTTAAAAATTCGTTGAGTATTAATGAAATATCAACTTTAAAATCTATCTCTTTCCCGGAACTTATTGAAACAGGAAGTATTAATTTTTCATCTTTGCCTATCGAGTTTGAAAAATTATCAATGCCCAAGCTTTCTGTTGTTAATGGAGATTGTTTAATTATTTCGAACTATATTCAAGGAGATTTGTTTTCTACTACAGGAAATGTTTCTCTTACTAATCTTGATGAAATGTCGAATCTGGCAACCGTAACAGGCATTCTTTCAATTTGTAATTTCAATGAACTTTCATCATTATCAAATCTTAAAAACTTAAAAAGAATAGGCTCGTTAAAATTAGAGAAGCTGATAAATTGTTCTTCACCTATAGATATTAGTGATGCTGTTTTTTCTGCTAAAGATTCAGAAGAATCCATTATACGCATCTCGGAATGTAATAAATTGCAAAAACTTATAACGAAAGATGATCTTTCGAATGTTTCTGTTGATATTCATGCTTATGCAAATAGCTATGTTGATTTCAATTTTAAAAAGGTAAAAAAATTATCATACAGAACACCAGACAAAAAAGTTTTTACCCTTCCAATTGAAGAGGTACACGGCGACTTTTATTTTGGTGCAGGGATGAAATCTGGCATCATTGCAAATAATCTTAAATTTGTTGACGGCTATATGCATCTCAAAATTGGCATGATGGTATCGAACTTAGAATTTTCGAAACTTGAAAAAATAGGCGGTCAATTTTTTATGGAGGGGACGCTTAATACTCCTAAAATGGTTCATAATTTTAGTAATTTAAAATCGATTTGTTGCAATTCAAATCCATCATATGCAAAAGAAGGTAAGTGGTCAACCAACAACCTTCCATATGGAGGATTAGATATCCGTTCTACAACCACTTATGAGCTTTTTCCTGTGCTTGAAAAAGTTGGAGGAGCGGGAATAACGATTCATGGATTTTCCGCTTTCTCATGCCCTGAATTAGTTACTATAGCTGGCTCTTTAAGTGCAGATGCAGCTTCCAAGCTAACATCTTTTGATATGCCGAAACTTAAAAGTTTATCAGGAGTAAATCTCGTTAGGCTTACTGCTTTTTCTGATTTTTCTATGTTTGAGGCTTTTATCAAGGATAATCAGATTACTGAACCAAATTGGATTGTAAGTGACTGCAAATACAACCCCACCTACCAAGACATGAAAGACGGGAAGTACAAGCCTGCCGAATAGATAACCAAACAATAAATTTTCTGCCAATCCTCAGTATGCTTACCGTAAGGTAAGACTACCGAGGATTAACTATAAAAATAACGGTATGACCTATCACCAATTGAAATATCTGCTATGGAGCGTAGTTGTCGGAGTGACACTATCCTTGACATCCTGCATGAAGTGGGACTACGGCGATACCGTGGAGGATTTCAACGCCACGGGAGCCGGACTGTTCATTACCAACGAGGGCAATTTCCAGTACGGCAATGCCTCGCTGAGCTACTACGACCCGGAGACCAAACAGGTGCAGAACGAAATCTTCTTCCGAGCCAACGGCATGAAGCTCGGCGACGTGGCACAGTCAATGATCATCCACGACAACAAAGGCTGGGTCGTGGTGAACAACTCCCACGTTATTTTTGCCATCGACCTGAACACCTTCAAGGAGGTGGGACGCATCGAAAATCTGACCTCCCCGCGCTATATCCATTTCCTGAGCGACGAGAAAGCCTACGTCACCCAGCTGTGGGACAACCGCATCTTCATCATCAACCCGCGAACGTATGAAATCATCGGACATATTCAGGTGCCGGACATGACGATGGAAAGCGGCTCGACGGAGCAGATGGTGCAGTACGGGAAATACGTCTATTGCAACTGTTGGAGCTACCAGAACCGCATCATCAAAATCGACACCGAGACCGACCAAGTTGTCGATGAACTGAAAATCGGCATCCAGCCCACATCGCTGGTCATGGACAAGTATAACAAGATGTGGACGATTACTGACGGCGGCTACGATGGTAGCCCCTACGGTTACGAAGCCCCCTCGCTCTACCGCATCGACGCCGAGACCTTCACTGTGGAAAAGCAGTTCAAGTTCAAGTTGGGTGACTGGCCCTCGGAGGTGCAGCTCAATGGCGACGGGACGAAGCTCTACTGGATTAACAAGGACATCTGGAGCATGGACGTGACAGCAAGCCGTGTGCCGGTGCGCCCGTTCCTTGAATACAGCGGCACGATTTATTACGGACTGACGGTAAACCCCGCCAACGGAGAAGTGTACATCGCCGATGCCATCGACTACCAGCAGCAGGGCATGATTTACCGCTACTCGCCCGAAGGGAAATTGATAGATAAATTTTATGTCGGGATTATCCCCGGTGCATTTTGTTGGAAATAAGAAAGGAGGCAATATGAAAAGACTATATCTGTTATTCGCTTTGACGGCATGTCTCCCCACGGCACTCTTTGCGCAGCAGACGGAAAGCAAAAAGCGGTCGGCCTGGCATCTCACCATACCGGAAGTCACGGTCATCGGACATCGGCCGATGAAGGAAATCGGCGTGCAGAAAACGAAGTTCGATTCGCTCGCACTGAAAGAGAACATCGCTCTCTCGATGGCCGACATCCTGACCTTCAACTCGTCCGTGTTTGTCAAGAGCTACGGCCGCGCCACGCTCTCGACGGTCGCCTTCCGCGGCACGTCGCCTTCACACACGCAGGTGACGTGGAACGGGATGCGTATTAACAACCCCATGCTCGGCATGACCGACTTCTCCACCATTCCGTCCTACTTCATAGACAACGCATCGCTGCTGCACGGTACTTCATCGGTGAACGAAACGGGCGGCGGACTGGGCGGTCTGGTTAAGCTTGGTACCACCCCCACCGTCGCCGAAGGGTTCAACGCCCAGTACGTGCAGGGCATCGGCTCGTTCAAGACCTTCGACGAATTCGCCCGCTTCACCTACGGCAGCGAGCGGTGGCATGTCTCCACACGTGCGGTCTACTCCTCGTCGCCTAACGATTACAAGTACACCAACCACGACAAGAAGATAAACATCTACGACGAGGAGAAGAACATCATCGGACAGTACCACCCTGTGGAGCGCAACCGCTCCGGTGCATTCAAGGATTTGCACCTGCTTCAAGAGGTCTATTACAATACCCGCAAAGGCGATAAATTAGGTCTGAACGCATGGTACATCAACTCTAACCGGGAACTTCCGATGCTCACGACCGACTACGGCAATGCCGCCGACTTCGAGAACCGCCAGCGGGAACAGACTTTCCGCAGTGTCCTTTCGTGGGATCATATCAAAAGCAACTGGAAACTTGGCGTAAAAGGCGGTTACATACACACATGGATGGCCTACGACTACAAGCGTGAGGTCGCACCTGATAACTGGGCGTCGATGACCCGTTCCCGTAGCAAGGTAAATACGTTCTACGGGCAGGCTGAAGGTGAATACAGTCCGACAAAACGTTGGTTTTTCACCGCTAATGTATCGGCTCATCAGCATTTGGTACGCAGTGAGGACAAGAACATCATCTTGCAAGATGGCGGCAAGGCCATCGTGGGCTATGACAAGGGACGTGTGGAACTCTCCGGCTCTGTATCCGCCAAATGGCAGCCGATAGATCGGCTGGGCATGTCGGTAGTGTTGCGAGAAGAAATGTACGGTTCCGAATGGGCTCCGCTTATACCGGCTTTTTTTATTGACGGCATCATTTCTCCGAAAGGGAATATGATGTTCAAAGCTTCTGTTTCACGCAATTACCGTTTCCCAACGCTGAATGACCTCTATTTCCTGCCTGGTGGCAATCCCAATCTGAGAAACGAGCGTGGTATCAGCTACGATGCAGGTGTAAGTTTCGAGGTCGGCAAGAAGAATATCTATAAGTTGAATGGCAGCATGAACTGGTTCGACTCCTACATCGACGACTGGATTATCTGGCTGCCCACCACCAAAGGATTCTTTTCGCCCCGCAACGTGAAGAAGGTGCACGCCTACGGCATCGAGGTCAAAGCGAACCTGGTCGTGCAGCCGGCAAAGGATTGGCTCATTGACCTGAACGGTTCCTATTCGTGGACACCCTCTATCAACGAGAGCGAGAAAATGTCACCTGCTGACCAGTCGGTGGGCAAACAGTTACCCTACGTTCCGGAGCATTCCGCCTCGCTGACAGGACGCTTGTCGTGGCGATCGTGGGCGTTCCTTTACAAGTGGGCGTTCTACTCGGAGCGTTTCACCATGTCAAGCAACGACTACACGCTGACGGGACACCTGCCGCAGTATTTTATGAGCAACGTCTCGTTGGAGAAAAACCTGTTCTTCAAACCAGTGGACGTGCAGTTGAAATTCGCTGTCAACAACCTTTTCAATGAAGATTACCTCTCGGTACTCTCGCGTCCCATGCCCGGTATCAACTTCGAGCTGTTCATCGGTATCACCCCGAAGTTCGGGAAAAACAAGAAAAAGTCCGTAAACACAAATTTGTAACGATATGAAAGCATTGAAAAATCTGAGCCTGATATTGCTGCTTGTACTGACATTCACAGGCTGCCATGATAAGAGTTCCAAACTTGCCGATTTCAACCGAGCGGTCTATACACCCGAATACGCTTCGGGGTTTGACATAAAAGGTGCAGACGGTAAAAAGAGCGTATTGGTTACCGTCACGAACCCTTGGCAGGGAGCTGACAGCATTACCACATACCTGTTCATCGCCCGTGACGGAGAAAGCGTACCCGAAGATTTCACCGGTCAGGTGCTCGGAAAAGATGCCGAGCGCATCATCTGCATGTCCTCTACCCATATCGCCATGCTCGATGCTATTGACGAAGACCGTTGCGTCGTTGGCGTATCGGGTATCGACTACATTTCCAATCCAGATATTCAGGCTCGTCGTGACAGCGTCGGCGACGTGGGCTACGAAGGGAACATCAATTACGAACTGCTGCTCTCGCTCGACCCCGACCTCGTGCTGCTTTACGGCGTGAACGGCGCGAGCTCGATGGAGGGAAAACTGAAAGAACTGAACATCCCGTTCATGTATGTTGGCGATTACCTGGAAGAGTCTCCGTTGGGCAAGGCCGAATGGCTGGTGGCATTGGCGGAGGTTGCAGGAAAACGGACAGAGGGAGAGAAAGTGTTTGCCGATATTCCGGTTCGCTATAACGCTTTGAAAAAGCGAGTAACCGATGCAGCCATCGATGCCCCTTCAGTGATGCTCAACACGCCTTACGGCGACAATTGGTTCATGCCCTCGACCGAAAGCTATGTCGCCCGGTTGATCAAAGATGCCGGAGGCGATTACATCTACAAGAAGAACACGGGAAACGCTTCCGCGCCCATCGACCTCGAAGAGGCGTATCTGCTGGCCTCGCAAGTCGATATGTGGCTGCATGTGGGTATGGCGAACACGCTCGACGAGCTGCGAGCCGCCTGCCCGAAGTTCACCGACACCCGGTGCTTCCGCAACGGATACGTCTATAACAACAACGCCCGCACGAATGCCGCCGGCGGCAACGACTACTACGAGTCGGCCGTGGTGAATCCCGACCTCGTGCTACGAGACCTCGTAAAGATATTCCACCCCGAACTGGTCGCAGAAGATTTCGTCTATTACAAGCAATTGAAATAAATGCGCTCCCGTTCCGTCCTATTATTTACCGCACTGGCTGCCCTCACCCTCTTCCTGTTTCTGCTGGATTTGGCGGTGGGGGCTGTCGCCGTGCCGCTCGGCGATGTTTGGGCGGCCCTGACGGGTGGCGATTGTCCGCGAGCGACGGCGAAAATCATACTGAATATCCGACTGATTAAGGCGGTGGTCGCGTTGCTGGCCGGAGCCGCCCTGTCGGTCAGCGGTCTTCAGATGCAGACCCTCTTCCGCAATCCCCTTGCCGGGCCTTACGTGCTCGGCATCAGTTCGGGCGCGAGCCTCGGCGTGGCACTCGTCGTACTTGCCGGTGTCGGCTCGTCGATAGGCATCGCTGGGGCGGCATGGCTCGGAGCGGCAATCGTGTTGGTTGTCATCGCCGCCGTCGGACACCGCATCAAGGATATCATGGTAATTCTGATTCTCGGCATGATGTTCTCGTCGGGAATCGGTGCGGTCGTCCAAATATTGCAGTATGTTGCCAACGATGAATCCTTGAAAATGTTCGTCATCTGGACGATGGGATCGCTCGGCGACGTGACCTTCAACCAGCTTGCGGTACTCATCCCGTCGATTATCGCCGGATTGTTGTTGGCCGTAATCACCATCAAGCCGCTCAACCTGCTGCTGTTCGGCGAGGAGTATGCCGTGACGATGGGGCTGAACGTCCGTCGCTCACGCGGACTGCTGTTCCTCTCCACGACGTTGCTGGCCGGCACGGTGACCGCCTTTTGCGGTCCGATAGGTTTCATCGGGCTGGCCATGCCCCACGTCACGCGGATGCTGTTCCGCAACAGTGACCATCGGGTGCTCGTGCCGGGAACCGTTTTTTCGGGTGCTTCCGTGCTGCTGCTTTGCGACCTCGTTTCCAAACTGTTCACCCTGCCGATCAACGCCATCACCGCATTGCTGGGAATCCCCATTGTGGTGTGGGTGGTCTTGCGCAACAAATCCGTTACAGCATGATAGAGTTACACGATTTTTCCATAGGCTACGGCGAGCGAACTTTGCTCTGCGAGGTGGAAGCCACCATAGAAAAGGGCAAACTGACAGCCCTTATCGGGCGCAACGGCACGGGCAAATCGACGCTGCTCCGCGCCATCGCCGGACTGAACCACCGTTATGCCGGTAGAATCCTGCTCGACGGGCATAACGCCGCTGATATGCGGGTTGTAGAGAGAGCAAGAACACTGGCATTCGTCACGACCGAGCGCACACGCATCGCCAACCTCAAATGCGAGGACGTCGTGGCTATCGGCCGCGCACCCTATACCAATTGGATAGGAAGGATGCAGAAGGCCGACACGGAAATCGTTATGCGGTCGCTCGCCTCGGTAGGCATGGAGGACTATGCGGAACGCACGATGGACAGGATGTCGGACGGCGAGTGCCAGCGCATCATGATCGCGCGGGCGTTGGCGCAGGATACACCGATTATTCTGCTCGACGAACCCACCTCGTTCCTCGATATGCCCAACCGCTATGAATTGTGTACGCTGCTGGCACAGCTGGCACACGACGAAGGGAAATGTATCCTGTTTTCGACCCACGAACTCGATATCGCCATGTCGCTCGCCGATGCGATAGCCCTTATCGACCCGCCCCGACTGGTATGCTTGCCCACCGAAGAGATGCGCCGGAGCGGCTGCATCGAACGGCTGTTCCGCAATAAATGCGTGACGTTCGATACTGCGACAGGTGTGGTAAAAGTCCGATAAACAATGATCCGCATATGAAAACGCAGCAGGAACTTTGCGATATACTCGGTTTCATCGCCGAATACGCCACCTATCAGCTCGGCTCGGGAGTTCACACCTCGCGGGCGGTCCGCAATTCACGCCGGATCGGCGAAGCGCTGGGCGTGGACGTTCAGTTGTCGAGTTTCCAAAAGAGTACGATACTGACTGTGCTCGACCTCGGGAGCGGCGAGTCCGCAACCCGTGTGGTGGCAATCCCGTCGCTCCCCATCAGTTTCGAGCGGAACTCTGATTTGAGTGCCTTGAGCTGGGACGCATTGGACGAGGGCCTCTCGCTCGACGAAATCCGCAGCCGTTACCGGACGCTGGTTGACAAACCGCGCATGGACCCGATCTTCACGCTCGTGTTCGTCGGACTGGCCAACGCCTCGTTCTGCAAGCTCTTCGGCGGCGACTGGACGGCCGTGGGCATCGTCTTCACGGCGACACTCGTGGGCTTCGCCGTCAAACAGCGCATGCAGGCTCACGCAGTCAATCACTTTCTCGTCTTCGCCTGCTCGGCTTTCGTCGCGTCACTCTGCGCCACGGCCGCCTTGCGTTTCGACTGCACAGCCGAGATCACTTTGGCCACCAGTCCGCTGTTTCTCGTGCCGGGCGTGCCGCTCATCAACGGGGTCATCGACATCATGGAAGGACACGTCCTTATGGGTGTCAGCCGGCTGGTCAACGCCATGCTGCTGATCGTCTGCATCGCCGTCGGTTTGTCGGCCACTTTGTTAATGGTTAAAGATTCGCTGCTATGATCGTGACGGATATTCTGCTCGACGGACTCTTCGCCGCTGTCGCCGCCATCGGATTCGGGGCCATCTCCGATCCGCCGATGCGAGCCTTTCCACGCATCGCCCTGCTTGCCGCCATAGGCCACGCCTTGCGTTTCACGCTGATGCACTGTTCCGCACTGGATATCGCCACCGCATCGCTTTTCGCGGCCTTTGCAATCGGTATGGGCAGCCTATGGCTCGGCCGCGGTGTCCGCTGCCCGATGACCTGTCTCTACATCCCGGCTCTGCTGCCGATGGTGCCGGGCATCTACGCCTACAAGACGGTTTTCTCGCTCATCATGTTCCTCCAGTCGCTCGATCGGGCTGACGAAGGGATGCGCTACATGCAGCAGTTTTTTCTCAATGCCACCGTATCGCTGAGTGTCATTGCGCTGCTTGCCGCCGGTGCCACGCTGCCGATATTCATCTTCAAGCGCCGGGCCTTCTCTATGACCCGACGCACACGAAAAAATAGTTAGGTTATGGAAATTTTTTGGAACACGATCGCGGCCTACAATGCCGCAACCTGGCCTGCGCAGATTGTCTTTACGGGCATTGCAACCCTGCTGCTTCTGTTGCTCTGCCTGCGGCCGACAAACACTGTGCGCATCGCCATGAAGAGTTTCATGGCGATGCTCAACTTTTGGATTGCCGGAGTCTATTACATGATCTATTGCCGACCGTGCGAATATCACGGCATGTTAGCACTCTTCTGGGCCATCATGGGTGGAATCTGGATTTATGACCTGCTGGTGAAACACGCCTCGCTCGAACGCACCGGCCAGCACAACGCATTCGCTGTCCTGCTCCTTGCCATGCCGTTGATATATCCCCTCTGCTCGCTGGCGCTGGGCCACGAATTCCCCATGATGACCTCGCCCGTCATGCCCTGTTCGGTGGCGGTTTTCACCATTGGACTGATGCTCGCCTTCTCGGAGCAGGTCAATATCGTGCTGGCCATGTTCCTCTGCCACTGGGCGCTGATCGGACTGTCGAAAGTCTACTTCTTCGGCATACCCGAAGACTACCTGCTGGCGTGCAGTACCGTACCTGCACTCTACATCTTCTTTCGGGAGTATGTCCGAAGCAACGCCGACCGGCCGACGAAACCCTCGGCCCACGTACTCGATGCACTGCTCATTGCGCTGAGTCTGGTCGTCGGCATCTTCTTTACCGTCACGCTCCTGCACCAACTCGACCTATTCACCCAAATCATCTGATTTATACGCGCATGCTCAAACAAATATTTTACCATTGCAATGGACTCGAGCCGATAAACCGGCACATAACTCGATATTACCTTTATAGCCCTTTTCTCGATTTACCGGTTCTGCTGACGAAGGAGATGCGCCTGAGCGGCTGTATAGAACGGCTGTTCCGAAATAATTGCGTGAAGTTCGACACTACAATAGGATTCATTAAAGTGAAGCAATGACTGAAAAATATATCATAGAGAATTTCACGGCAGGCATCGGCGTGGATGAATATATTTCACGTTTCCGGGATGAGAAACGGTTTGTCGAGTTTTGCAGGCAATGCCCTAATTACGGTAACAGTTGGGGATGTCCGCCGTTTGATTTCGATACCGGAGAATTTCTGCGCCAGTACAAGTATGCCTATCTTATGGCTACCAAAATTATTCCTATCGAAAAAGGCATCCCGATAGACAAATCACAAGAGTTAATCAGACCAGAACGAATCAGGATAGAAAAAGAGTTGCTGGAACTGGAGCACAGATACGGAGGCAGGGCATTCGCCTATGTAGGAAAATGCCTATACTGTCCAGATTCCGAATGCGCCCGCAAATGCAACCGTCCTTGCCTGCATCCGGACAAAGTACGTCCCTCGCTTGAAGCATTCGGATTCGATATAGCACGTACCCTCTCGGAACTTTTCGGGATAGAACTGCTTTGGGGAAAGAATGATATTTTACCAGAATATCTTGTGCTCGTAAGCGGATTATTTCATAACTCGACAGAAAATATTATCAGTCATACGAAGCGTAATCCGGATTCAGGAAACCTATAATCTTATTACTCTCATTGATAACGTTATGATAGCCATTCACAAAAAAGTCCCTGCAATCCGGATTATAGATTGAGGGACTTGATGAAAGTTAATGTAAAAACTAAAAGAATAACTCCACTTTCGTATGCCTGTTGGCTTCGACCGGCACATGGTCAGCTATGCCGCCCCTGCTTACCTTGACGATGCGTTCGATCGGTATGCCACGCTTTTCTAATTCTGCAACGATATGATCCGCTCTCAATGTGCTTAATGAACCATTAAGCACGGGAGTTCCAGTCGAACTGTCGGCCGCGCCGGTCACTTTCACGGATAATCCGTATTTCTTGGCCACGCGAGCCAGTTCATCAAGGTTAAGCATTTGGGAAGCATCCGTCAGGTGCGCCGTATTGAGGTTAAAAAAGAAATAGACAGGCGACCCGATGCAATTTCCGGCTTGTATGAGTTCCGTCTTTTCAGAAACGATTATGCCCGGTTGTTCGGAATCATCTCCGTTGTTGCCATATATAATACTTGCAGAATCAAGTGGCGAGATTCCATCCCAATGCCGGTTTTTCAATCTTGCCCGAAGTGAGTTCAATCCGCTGTAATTATTTCTGGGATAACCTTGACGGCGGTCGGTCTCATCGTCATTAACCAGATGACCGTACTTGTCAAGCAAGCCTTCTATTTCCAGAATTTTCAACAATTCTGCGAGCGTCCGTCGGTTGCGGTCGTACCAGTCTTTATAACGCTTGTTTTCTCCGGACAAGACATTGGCATAATCCACGAGCCACTCATTCTGACGAATGTAAGGTGTTGCATCAACCGCGCGTTTCCAACCGACCTTTCCGAGATGAAACGTGAAACCGGCGGTCAGCGATACCATGTGGTCGCCGAGGCGGTTCGGGCGTCCGTAACCATCGAAGTCCTGAAAGGTGGTCGTGCCGGAGAGTTCCAACATGGCACTTACTCGTTTGGAAATCCGATATTCTCCCTGTACGCCATACGAAACAGCAAAGGGATTATTCCCGTTAGAAGCATTGTGCAACAGGCCGACACCGGCAAAGGGAGCAAGATTCCAGCGTACCTGTTCTTGCCGGGCATATCTGCGGCCAAGGACATTCCACAGCAGATCCGCATGGATATGGTGGTATTCCTGATTGGACAATGTTCCATCTTTGAACTGCACACCGCTGTAATTGATACGTGCACCGACGGACGGAGTGAACCATTTTCCGACTGCGAAACTGTACGAGGGTTTCAAGCGTCCGAAGAGGTCTTCGCAGCCGAGAGGTGTGCCGAGAAAGGCGGACGTACCCCCGGCAATGCTGACAAACCAGTTGCCAGTCCGGGATGCCGGAAGTACCACTCCGTCAAGATAGACGGGCTGTATCGGTTGCCGTTCCTCCGAGACATTATAGTACGGTGTATGTTGTACAGTATCCACCTGTACGGGTTGTACACTTGCCTGCGCCTGCAACGTGCAAAGCACGGCCAATATAAAAAAGATCTGTTTCGTCATATTCCAATGATATTATTCGTTATACTTTTTGATTTGTAATAAGGCGTACGCCACTTACCGTTTGGGTTTCTTGCCAATGGCCGGGCGCATCATGCGGCTCGCCATCCTCATGCAGCGGAGTGCCCATGCACGGTTGTCCTCGTCCTCGTCGCGTCCCCATTTCAGGTCGCTGCCGCCACCTCCGCCGCCACGAGTTTCGGCAAAAGTGGTGGCATCATCGACCATACCGAGAAACAGCATCGTCGCGCAGTGCATCACGTCTGTACCTTGTTCCGCTATGGACTGGACGAGCGAGCCGTCGAACAGTTGCCGTTCCGCCACGTCCATCTGTGCCGATACGTTCCTATACTCGCCGACCACATTTTCCAGCAGGACATCCTTGAGCAACGTGTCCACTTTGGAATGTACATCATGGGAGTATTTGTAGGCTTCCTCCTTGAGTTCCCCGGTACGTTCCTCAATGGCATCCATGTTCTCTTTCAGCTCGGCAAGCTGCCGGTCAGCCGTCTGTAACTTCTCCTGCTTATCTGCCAGTTGCCTGTTGATTCCGGCCAGTTCTTTTTCCAGACTTTTCACTTGTGCGGCTAATTGTTCAGCATCACCCTTGTTCGCTTTCAAATCCTGTTCGGCTGCCGATAGCAGGGCCTCTTTTTCGGCTTTCGACTTCTCAAGGTTATCGACCATTGTCGTAAGCCCCTTGACCCTGCGCTCTGCCAGACGGATGTCCGATTGGAGGTCAGCCAGAACTTTTTGATGACGGCTGATATTTTCCTCGATGGTCGTACATTCTTCCGATAGCATACGGCGGTATTCTTCGGTAGTCCTGTGCCGTGCGCCTGTTTCGGATATGCTTGTTCCTCTCGACATTCCCCACCTTGTATTGACTTCGGTGAAAAAGTCGGTATGAAGCTGTTTCATCCTTGCGCTGTATTCAAACTTGTCCTTACCGGCGAATATTTCCTTGTACGCAAAGCGACCGTCTTTGATTGGCAGGAGCGTACAGTGGACGTGCGGATTCAATTCGTCAAGGTGTACGATGAATGCGGCGATGTTCTGCTCGCCATATTTGCCACTCACGAATGAATAGACGTCTTTCGCCCAGCGTTCAATATCGCTTTCTCTTTTGATATGGATATTGTCCGCATCTTTCTCGAAATCCACTTTCTGCGTGCCGAATGCGAGTTCGTGCATCCGCTTACGGGAACCGCCGAAAATGAAGTTCACCACCGTGCGGTACTTCGGTTCTGCCAGTCCTTCGTTGGGGTCTTTGATTCCACGCCTCTCCAATATGTCCGCCATCCGTTCGGGAATGTTGCGGCTCGTGTCGATGGGACGTACCTTGCCTCCGGGTGCAATCTCGAAGTTCAGGTGTTTGCGTGTGGGGTCGTAATTCCCCTTATTCATAGCGTACTTTTCCGCCCTTTCACTGCGATCACGCAAGTGTTCGTTACTTTGGGCTGTGGTGATGCCTTTCGACACCTTCACATCAAGTACCTGTTTTTGATCTGCCATACTCTTTTCGTGTTGTTTCGGACAATCCGTCCTGTCCCAGCTTGCTGCTTGCCCGGACAGCCTCCCGACGGTCGATAGACGGTCGGGGTATTAGGCTCCCCCTTCCCTTTGTTTCGTGGCAGACGGGCAAGCCCGTGTGCCTCCTATAACCGGCAGGATGACCGTTAAGGGATGGAGGCGGATTGTTCGCGTTATACAATCTGTTTTCGACTCCCGGTTCAATCCACCATCGCCTGTGCCTTCGCCAGAAGCGATAAAAAGGGTTTGCGAAGCGATTTGAGGCGTTCTTGGTCTTCGTCCATGTCGAAGTCCGTCACTGATGCCTCGGTGTCGAGAATCAGCCCGGCGAGGTCTTTGGCGGACTCGATGAAAGCTGCCCATTCTTCGCCGAGGTCAAGCCGGAAGAAATCCACAAGCGGCGAACTGTCATCGAATCTCGACTTGTGCAGGATTTTTTGCAGGGCGGCGTGGGCGATGCAGCACAGGGCTGTTTCACGATGTTCCGTGACCAAAGTGCCGGAATGTGCGGAGGTCGTGATGGAATGGGTGTCCGAACAGTGTCCGGCGTCACGGTCGGCAATTTCAGCCTTTGCCAGACTTACGAGTTGTCCACACATTACGCCAGTTTCGGCAGCGGTCGTTTTGCCGATTACCCAATCGGACAATACCTCACGGAGCTGTCCGGCAAAGTCCGGCTGCTCCTGTGCATCGCGGGGCTGTGCTGCCTGACCGGATTGTACGGTCATGGTAATGACCACGCTTTTGGGAAGCTGGATGCGGGTCAGCAAGCCGAATGCCTCCATTGCACTCAAAAAAGAACGGACGGTAGCCCTGTGCCAATGCCACTCCGATGCGAGGTCGGAAACGGTCAGGTAGCACTGGTTGGGTTGCAGCACGTAGTCCTTCTTTCTTAAAAACGGGGAAACGAAACCTGCCAGTGATTTGTCCAACAGGTCACAGTACGCTTCGGTGCGTGTCTTGCGTTCATCCCCTTTCTCCTTGAGATATTCGAATACCTCCCTGTCTGCCAATATGGAAACAGGTATCTTTTGGTTATTTTTCATTTTCATTCGGTTTTAATGATTCATATTGTGCGGATATGTCAGTGTTGCCGCTGTCCGCTTCATGCGGCAGATTTGCGTGATGATTGTCGTGATAGGATTCTGACAGCATTCCGGGATGCTTTGCCCATCCGGAAAGTGTCCCCGTGTCCTTGCATTCGGACATGACCCGAACGGAGGGATAGAACAGGGCTGCCAGAAGAAGATAGGTAATGGTTATCGCCAAGGTGTACAGATGCGGCACAAAGCCGATGACCAGTGCGACCGATGCGAGTGTGACAAATGCACCGGGGCGGTCAAGCAACCTGCGTAACCAGTTGTCCGTCCATCGGAACGAGAACATTGCGGCACAGACACCGGTAGAGAGTAGGATTCCAAACTCACCCATATGTCCACAGGCATATACATAATGGAAAAGAAGCAGGCATATCAGCCATACTTGCACATACAGTTTACGGGCGTTGCCGCTTCGTGCCATTGCCATGTAAAAGGGTGTCATGAACCGCTTGTTGTTCTTGTACAATGACATTGATACCCCGAAAGGTATCGCGCAGAAAATGAGTAGCAGGATATTCAGTAACATAAGTAATAGGGCTTTTCGGGTATGGGAGTGGGGCGCACAATGAGTTCCAACTGGACAATACCGTATGTCGCCAGTCGGATAAGGGTTTCGGCATCCTTGGGCGAAAAGTACATGGCCGCTTTCTTGATGCGCTGCTTGAATGTACTGTCTTGCTTTCGGTAGATGGCCAAAGCCTTGTCCAGTTCGTGTTCGGGAATAGTCCATGTCGTACCCTCGGCGTGTATGCCGTTCGTCTTGAAGGCACGCAGCACCAATGTACGGGAAACGAGGTAATCGGTGCGGTCGGTTCTTGAGATGATATGCTCCTTGTAGAGATTGTCATCGGCAACCTCTATCCACGTCCGGTAGGTGTTGATGCAATAGACCATCTGTCGGTATAAACTTTCTCTCATATGAAATTCATCAGCACGTCGGACTTGTCTTTCTTGTATTTCAGGAACCCGCTTTTGGAGTGAAGTTCCAAATCGAGGCATAGGTCCCCGTACATCTGCTCCAAAGAATCATAGATGGTAACAAGGATGCTGTTTACATTACCCTCCGTATCAGTCTTGGCGTTCATCTTGAACATCTGTCCGAAAGCGGGATTCGAGTATGCACAAGTGCTATGACCGAATTTTTCCGTCCGCATCGGGATATGGTGGTAAAGCGTGATCAACTCCATGTCGTCCTCGAACATATCCATTACTTCGTCCAGTTCGTAAGGGGTGCGCAACGGAAACGTAAGCAGCACATAGTCGCCGTAGAACTGCGGTTCTTCCATCGTCGTCACATCGAGCAACTGCGGAAGTTGCAGGGGGACGAATGCCATGAAGTCATTATAAAAATGTCGTAACATATTCATATATTTTTCTGTTGTCATATTTTACAGCGTGTGTATGAATGCTTCCATCAGCATTCCGGGCAGCTCGTCCAAGCGGTTGTCTCCTGGGTGCAGCATCCTGCCCAACTCTCTGAAAGCGTCGGGTGTCTGCGAGGCAAGCATATCGAGTTGCTCTCTTTCTTCGGCTGAAAGCAACGCCAAGCAGAAACCGTCCAACGACGAATAAGGCTGGAGAAGCATCCAGATGTAGGCTTGTGCCTGTGCCGGTGTCTTGACTTTTTGATTGCAGATGTCGTCGATACAGGTTCGGACATTCTGAATCAGCCTGCGGTTGGTGCGCATGGCCAAATAAATCATGGCATTGCGATAGGTGATGTCGTTCCGTTCGGCGGCAAGAAATACCTGTGCGCAGCATCGTTCCGTGTCATGCGTGATGTCGGAAAGATTCTCGCCGTCGAAATCAGGCAGACGTGAAAGGAATGCCCGGTACACAGCATCCTCCTTTTCGATAAAGGTCGTCAGGTCTGCCATACAATGAATACCGTAATCAATCGTTTCAGCAAGGGTAGCTCGATAAGTGGCAAGAATATGTTGTCGGTTTCTCTGACTGACGGGCTGGTTATCCAATGAGGCAAAGAACGGCCGGATTGTTTCAGCCACACGATGCAACTCTTTGTCTTCAAGATGCGGCGAGATTTGTTCTTTTACCCACAGTATATCCTTATAAGTGCGTGTTTGAGACAGCACCATCCGTGAAAATTCCATGCGGATGGAATCATGTATCTGTTCACACTCTTCTCTTACAGTGGAATGAAGCCGGCCAAGCGTATCACATTCGAGATACAGGAATACGGAATCCCTCAATGTTTGCCATTGCTTGAGGTGTCCGGTCAATTCTTTAATGGAGAGTCTTTTCTGCCTGCGTATGTCAGACAGGTATTCCCTGTATGTTCCGGCAGGGTCATTCTTGGCTTTCGCCAATCGTTTGCCATTGCCGTTGTCGCATGACGCGCATAGGAATACGGCAATCGAAACGGCAATTATTTTGGCAAAGATTATCGGCTGTTTTAAGTTCGATTTTGATGTTTTCATACTATATTATTTCGTACTATTTAGTGCAAAACTATATATTATTTTTGATACTTCGCATCCGAAAAACCGTATTTTGCGCATTTTTTAATATCGTACTTAATAGTATGATTACCAATGAAAACAAGTGAAGATAAAAACATGAAAAATGTACGATTTTCGTTTTTTAATATAGTATGATTCAGATACTCGAATAAAACTTGTATATTTGCACTTGTTATCATGAATATTGTATATTGATATGGCAAAAGTCGGTTATATATTCGAGGCGAATTCCTACGATGCGTTTGATGCGGATAAGGAATGGATGCGCCAGTACGGGTGTGTACAAGTGGTTGAAGAATCGGTCGGACACGAGACGCTCAGACCGAGATGGAAACAACTGATGTCGAATCTTGAAAGAGGCGACGAATTGGTGGTGTCAAAATTCAGCAATGCCGTGCGTGGTTTACGGGAACTATCGGCATTGATCGAGCTATGCCGCATCAAGGTCGTGCGTATTATCTCCATTCACGATAAAATTGACACCGACAACAAATTGTTTCCGGACACGACACCGGCGGAAGTATTGGCCATGTTCGGGGCATTACCGGAGGAAGTGGCTGTTTTGCGGAAGTCGTCAGATAAGATTATACGCCTGCAGCAGAGTATCAGTATTCCGATTACCAAAAAAAGTATGAGTAAAACTGAACGGGACAAAAAAATCGTGGATATGTATAACAATGGGTATTCAATCCGTGATATTTGGAAAGAGAGCGGTGTCCGGAGTAAAAGCACCGTGTACAGCATTCTCAATAAATACAAGGTTCAGCTTAACCGAACACCGGGACGCGTGCCGGGCATCCGGAAATAGAACTTATAAATCAAATATGGATATTGAAAATCAGTAGATTACTTGCGTAATTCATTATTTTTTCGTATCTTTAAGTTGGATATAACTATAAAAAATAAGACCTATGGGAGATATTATAATTTTATTGTTGGTATTTTTGGTAGTGGGCAGGCTCTTGAGGGGCGTCTTCGGCGGATTCAGTAAAAGCAGTTTTCGGGATGACAAATAAGTTTGGATTGTTATAACAGGCGGATATTTGTTAATTTTGCACCGTATTCATTAAAATCAAGAACAATATGACAAAAGCGGAAATTGTCGCTCAGATCTCACGGCAGAGCGGAATTGAGAAAACGGTTGTGATGACTGTGGTGGAATCATTCATGGAAAATGTAAAAGAGTCGATGGTTGCGGGAAACGAGGTGTTCTTGCGCGGCTTCGGCAGCTTTGTTATAAAACGGAGAGCTGAAAAGACGGCCCGGAACATTTCGAAGAATACGACAATTAAAATTCCCGCTCACAACATCCCTGCATTCAAACCTGCCAAAGCATTTCTGAATGCGGTAAAAGAGAACAAGTAGAGTATAGAAGTACAGATGGTGCAACAACACCGTAATGAGTAAAACAAAAGCGACCCAAAGGCCGCTTTTGTCGTGATAAGGCAAGGATTATTTCTTGCCTTTTTTCGCTGGTTTGGCCGGCTTTTCAGGAGTCTCCTCCTTCTCGACGGGCGGATAGAACTTGACGGCGACTATCACGATACGGTTGTGTTTCACACCGCTTTGGTCGCTCCATTCTTCGGGCTTGAAATACCCCTCGACGGTCAGCATCGTACCCTTGGTCAGTTGGTCGAACGACCCGGTGTTCTCGTTTTTACGCCACGCCTCAAAATTCATAAAGGCGGAAACGCGTTTGGATTCCTCGCCATTATTCTCCAGTCGGCTTACTGCCAGAGGGAAACGTGCTACACTTGCGTTGGTGAACTGACGGATTTCTGCATCCTTTCCTACGAAACCGGTTACTACGAAATTGTTTTCAATCTTTTTCATAATGAATTGTTTTTAGAAGTTATTAAATCAATTTTACGCTGCCTCAAAAAGTAGGTGCAGTTAAGGGAATGCACCAAGGCCGGACGCATCAATACTCTTTATTTTTGTCCGTAGGCAAAACCAGAAGGCTCGATAAAGGAAGATTGTACGGCTGTGCCATTGGTCAAGACTTCCAAAGTCGTTCCCGTCTGCATACTATCTTTGCATCGGAAAATGATGATGACTTCGGCGGAAAACTATTCTGAAAATGAGCGGAAAGCCGTAGTTGCAGGGGAAGTGAAAGAGCAATCCGTCCACCGGCACAATGGTGCGCGTTTCGGCTGTAAGTCCGCAGAATCGGCAGGGATTTTCGTGTAATTCGGTCGGACTGAATAGAGGTGGCTACAAACAGAACACTGAACTGACAACAGGTGGCGATACCGCAGAAGGGAATATCAACGAAGTGGCGACAAAAGGCGGAACGGGGTATCGGGGTGCTGCCATGTTCCCGTCCGGCAGAAAGAATAGGGGACAAAAGGGAAAAAGGAAAGAACCCTGCTTTTCGGAAAAGCGGACGGCAGCTTTTCACGAATGGCTGGTTTTTACAAAAGGATATGGCGCAGCCAAAAGAGAGAGATAGATGTAAAAAAGGGAATGCGGCGTGGCAGGAATGGAAGATTATCCCGTTCCTGCCTGTATCATCAAAATTCTGCCATGATTACCCGATGCTCGAAAATCTTTTTTTGATTACTGGGACGTCTTTGGCAGACCCATAGGTGATGCTTGCCATAGCCGAAGACGAAATAATCATCAAGACGTGTTTTTTCTTGTAGGCGTTCCATGCCGGTACGCAGTTCCGTTTCATCGGTTGAGAAAAGAATCGTGTTGATGATACGGAAGTAGAGTTCTGTTACCTCGTCACAATAAGGACAAAAGCTATGCTCAATCGTTGCTTTCATGTTTCTTTGATTTTAATTATACTTCTACTACGTCTTCTATTCGACCATACAAGACAGAGCGCAACGCAGTCTTGTCAATGGCGCAATACTCGGTGATATGTCCGTGCTGTTTCACGAAATATCGTTTGAGAACATCGGAGAAATCAAAGAAGTAGCCCATCAATGCGATACCTCTTTTGAAATGGATGCACTCTTTCACGTTTCGGGTAATCCAGTTCTTGTCTTCACGGCTCAACTTGTCTCCGTTATCAAGTTGTTCCCGTAACTGGTAAACCCTGCAGCCTTTCAGCTTTTCTAATTCGGGTACGTCCCATTGGACGAATTTCATTGCTACCTGTTGCATCGCTCTTGGATTTAATCGTAAATAATCACTTCATCACGGTACTCGACCACCTCTTTGCCACTGCTAAGACGTACCACTATTTTATTGCCGAAGTCGCCGACAACTGTTCCCTCGGAGTAGCCTTTATAGGGGGTAAGCAGGGTGCAGTGCGCACCTATAATTTCGCTATCTTTTTCGTATTCGTACATAGTCTTGTCATTTTAGGGTTACAACTTGATATCCCATTTACCCTGTGAGAAGATTCTGAAGCTCACGTATTCGTCTGCAAATTCGTAGGACAGAATTTTGATATAAGTTTTGTCTTTGGCTTCCAACGAAGCTATCAGCCTGTCGATTTCTTCTTCCGGATAAACCCAACGAGAGGTAAACTCCGCATCCACGCTATCGCTGTGTCTATTGACAAAGCCGTCAAAAGTGTCATCCAAGAATGCCTCTATCTTGTCGAGGTCTGCTTTGTTTTCCGTCCTTGCGTAGAAAATGTTTGTTGCATAGTTTGCCATAATCCTAAGTTTTAAGTTTTTTATTTTCCCTCTTTTAGCATTTCAGCTACTTTCGGGCTTGATTGAAAATTATGTCGCCTCAAAAGGTGTTATGGCTCTTTATGCAGGGTTTCACGACCAAATACGACCTCTGCAAAGCGGAGCGTGGAGATTTTGTCGGGAACCGTCAGGCTGTGACCTTGAATACAAGAAAGACATGACAAGTACCTTTGCGACACAATTCTCATCAGGCAGACCGAAAGTTGGGATGCGAGGATAAAATGCCTATGGCAGAAGTTACGATAAAAGGAACTTCCGTAAAATTGGGATGCAGCGAAAAAAGAAAATATCGGTGCGATTATCTTCTCTTTTGACTGTGAATATAAAAGTAAGGGGGAGAACTTCGGTAAAGGTTTAGTTTAGTCTATTAGCTTATATATATGCTAAACTAAAGTAAACTAAATATAGGCAGATATATTGGACTGCCTGTATAGGTGTTTTGAGGGAAATGGTTACCTTTGCAAAAAACAATGTTCCTTGAAAGAAACAGAGATTTGTCCTTTTTTCTTTTGGCTGTGGTTATTCATCCATAGATGACTGCAACAATCACTCTTGGCGAGAGGATGAAAATCGTGTGAAATGACTTGGAAAAATACTCAAAGTACGAACAAGTGAAGAGAAAGAAAGGTAGTGCAAATAAAAAAACAAGAAAATATGATAATTCGTGTTTCTGTTCCTAATTTGTTCCTTGATAAAAACACATCACAATATAAATTGTTAATTTATAAGATATTAAGATGTGAAATTTTGAGATATAACTAAATTTACCAGATTTTCGCTCGAAACGCCTTGCGGTCTTATCCTAATATGTCAGCGGCGATGGATATAACAATCGCCGATTTTTCTCAAATGTTCTGCAAATATAGCGAAATTCAGCGAATTACGGGCTATGATTGCTTGAATTTATATTTAAGTCCATACTCTTCAAGTTTACTATACAGTGTTGTCCTGCCTATGCCGAGTAGTTCTGCGGCAAGGCTTCGGTTGCCGTTTGCTTGCTCCAACGCCCGCAATATCCGTTCCTTATCCTCCGCGTCATTGCGAAGTGCGAAGCTGATGGGTGAGGTAGGTTTCGTCACGGCAAGTTCCAGATGTTCTTTTGTCACCACGCCTTCCTGAGCCTCCAACACCGCACCCATGATTTTCTGCCGAAGCTCCCGCACATTGCCCGGCCACGGATGTGTCAGCAGCGCTTTACGGGCTTCGGAACTGAAACCACTCACTTTACATTCCAGTTCCTTGTTGGCTATCTCACGGAAGAACTCTGCCAGCGGCATGATGTCTTCCTGACAATCACGCAACGGCGGCACGGTTATCGGGAAGTCATGCAGACGATAGAGTAAATCCATCCGGAAACGCTTTTCTTTCACTGCCGCCTCCAGATCCTCGTTGGTGGCGGCGATAATGCGGACGTTGAAACTTCTGTCCGCCTTGTCACCGACCGGACGATAACGCCTTTCCTGTATGGCACGGAGTAGCATCTGTTGTGTTTCCAATGCAAGGTTGCCTACTTCATCTAAAAACAACGTGCCGCCATCGGCTTCATAAAAATATCCTTTCTTGGTACTGTCCGCACCCGTGAACGCACCTTTGACGTGTCCGAAAAATGCCGACGGTGCAAGTTCTTTGGAAAGTGAACCGCAGTCCACTGCCACAAATGGTTTGCCCACCCGTTTGCTCTTCTCATGCAGATGGTGGGCGATATGTTCCTTGCCCGTGCCGTTCTCACCGAATATCATCACGCTCATATCGGTGGCGGCAACCTGCCTTATCTTGCGCATGATTTTCTGAAAGGCTGAACCGTCACGGGCGAACACGGGCATACGGCTGTATCCCGACTGACGTTCTTTCTGTATGGCGCGTATCTGAGGGACGAGTTTGTCCTCCACAAGCTGTTTGGGAATATAGTCTATTGAGCCAAGTTTCATGCTTTCCACGGCGGTATGCACTTCGGCATAGTCTGTCATTATGATGAACGGCTGCATCTTGCCCTCCTTGCGCATCCAACGCAAAAGGTCTATGCCGTTTCCGTCATTTAGCCGCAGGTCTGATACTACTATATCATCATCCGTTGCCTGTTGCAGATGTTTCTTCGCTGTTGACAGGTGATAAGCCTTTACGGTGCTGTACCCCTCCCGTGCCAGCAGGTTGCAGACAAACTCGCAATACACGATATTGTCTTCTACTACTATAATTTTTGTATTACTCACTTTTGTATTTTCTCCTTTCTTCTTTTGCCAAATGTATAATCTCCGCTCCCTTATCAAGCACAGAATTAACCGCTTGTTGAATGGTGTTATCATCGGGCTTTCCCTTTTCATGAAGCACACCATAAAGTACCTTCAGCGGTTGGTCGGCACGGAGTATCTCCCACGAACTGCGCAAGTGGTGTGTCAAGGCATCCAGTTCTTGCAGGTCTTTTCGCGTTGCCGAATCCCGTATAGCCTGCATTTCCTTCTCGGTTTCTGTTATCAGCTTCTCCAGCATGACGACTTCATTGCCGTAAGATAATAAAACTGAAAAATCAATCTTTTCATTGGAAGTTGTTTTTATTGCGCACTTGTCGGAAACTTCCATAAGCTCCGATATGGAGAACGGCTTGAACAGGCATCCGGCAAAGCCTCGTTCCAAAAGTTCCTCCGCATCGCAACTGCCCGAAGCGGTTGCCACAACTACGGGGATTGTCTGTGAATTGCCCACGTTGGACGAGCGCAGAAGTTCCAATAGTTCAAAGCCGTTTATACCGGGCATATTTAGGTCTGTCAGCAGCAGATTGTATGTCTTTCGGCGTATCATTTCCATCAGTTCCGCCGCATCGGTGCAGGTATCGCAGTGTATTCCTTCTTGGGCATACATTTCTTTCAGCATCAGGAGCAATACCTCGTCATTATCAATGGCTACAACATTGAGATTTCTTTCCTTTCGACTGATATAAGTTCGCATCACTTGTTCCGGTACTTCATCGGCTTTCTGCATCGGTATCTCCACCGTGAAACGGCTTCCTTTCCCTTTTTCGCTATTCAAATGGATTTTACCGCTAAGCATCGTCACAATATTATGCACGATGGCAAGCCCCAGACCGAAGCCATCCTTCGCGGCAGCATTTGAAAGGCGTTCAAACGCATCAAATACACGTTTTTGTTCATCTTTGGTCATACCTGTACCCGTGTCCTCGACAATCAGTGTCAGCACTCCGTTTGTATAGTCGGTAGTCAACGATACACCGCCTTCTTCTGTGAATTTGATAGCGTTTGACAATAGGTTGTTTCCGATTTGGATTATCCGTTCTTTGTCGGTCAGTATAACGGCATCGCTTTTGTTACTCACAGTCAAAGAAAGCCCTTTGTTCATGGCTATGGGTATGAACTCTGTTTCAAGCGTGTGTGTGATTACTGAAATTCGGCAAGGGTGCATTTTAGGTTGCTCCTTGCCATTGTCCAAACGGAAGAAGTCAAGTAGGGTGTTGAGCATATCCCGCATACGCCCGGAGGATTGCTGTATGCTTTGAAGAAAATGTCCATTATTACCGCTATTACATTCTTTTTGTAATAGTTCGGTATAGCCTGTTATTGCCGTCAACGGTGTGCGCAGTTCATGGGTAATGGTATGCACCGCTTTCTTCCGGGAGGCTATCAAAGTATTGTTTTGTTCAACGCTCAGGTTCAGTTCTTTTATCAACCGTTCCCTCTCTTTCCTTGCCTGCACCTTCTTTTTTATATCCCGTTGTATGATGAGATAAAAGACAACCAGCATGACGATAGAGAATATAATCAAGCCGGTAATAATAACGGTTGACCGCTCGTAGGATGCTTTCAGACGCGCCTCCTTGTTTCGGAAGGCAATCCATGCCTGTTCGTCCAGACTTGTAATCAACATTCGCAGTTTCCGATTGAGATCCTTGTTACATAGACGCAAACTGTCTGTATAGGTTTCTATATCACGTTGCTGCCTGTTTATCTGTGAAATCAGTTTTTTGTCTAATGTGGTCTGCCGGGTCGTGACTGGCAGCTGCACGGTTTCCTTTCCGCCCAAAAGTCCGGCTATGCCTTTCTTCTTGCGGGTAACAGTCTTAGTTGTCGTGTGCGTAGTAACGATCGGTTTCTGATTTAACAGAAGGCTGTCGGTCTGCCTTTGTTCCCGTGAGGCTTCCATGATTTGAAACAGATGCGCTTCTTTGGCGGCTAACAATGTACGGAGTGAATCTATCTGAATGGGTAGTATGAATTCCTCGCATTGTACGCGTAAGGCTTGCAGCATGGAATCGGTCTGCACACGGCGTTTCCGGTAAGCCAAAGTATCCTCATTATCCCATACCAAGACGGATTCGCCGTATGTTACCAGTGCGGTCACATAACGATGGGCGGTGTTGATGTTATGCTGGGTCTGGAATATAGAGATTGATTCAACTTCTATCTTCTGTACCCGGTTACGCTCATGGAGAATAATGGCGACCATGCTGCCAATAATCACCATCAAAAGGAAATATCCTATGAATATTTTATGTTGTAAAAGTATCTTCATAGATTTTGCCTTTTTATAAATACAAAAATCCGTTATTTATCAGACTCCAGTTATGTTTGTTTCCGATGCTGTTCCGTCATTTCCGGCTCATGTTTTTTGAGGTAGTTACGGAAGGTATCGGGATGCTGACCGGTTTCAAGTAGACGACTCTCATCATATTCATTTATAAATGGCATACGCCCGCATATAACAGCAGGCGTATGTTTCATTTTAATTTATGTTTGATAATATTCATTGCGTAACTGACGGTGCTATCGTACCATCTGAAACATAGGTCGCATCCCAAGAACCTTCCAATTGAATATTATTGAGATTTAATCCCGGTAAACGAATGTTCAGCGGTTTTATCACGACATTGTTCAGAGCCTCAAGCAGTGGTTGCAACAGTTGGTTGGTCAAGCCACCCACAATGCCGGAAAGAATATTATCGCCCAATAATTGCTTGACTACTTCTTCCAGATTAACTATATCATTTAGTTTGATATTCAGCTCCAGCGGTTCGCCGGTTGATTCTTCGCTGAAGTCACTCAACGTCAGATTCAGAAGTTCAAATGTAGTGCTATACTGCAAATTGGATTGCATCTGATAACTCAAAGGTTTGTGAATATCCACAAGCAAACCATTAAGAGCCTGCTCATCCAGTTTCTCCAACAGCGAGGCAAGTAATAATTTATACTCTTCGCTATCACGATTTACGTCTATTCTCGTAAGTTTCCCTTCTCCGCAAAGGCTAAGCACATTCAATTTACCAAGATTATTAATTTTGGTTACAGGAATGTTTTTCCATGTTATTTCAGGATAATAAGAACGGCATGTGCGGTTAAAGTCTATGCTTTTAGGTAAGGACGAATAAGTCACGTCAACAGCATTTACAGTAGTCCACGGGTTGAGAATATAGTTCAAGCCAAGCAAATTGTTACCTGCACCTCCTTCACCCTTCAACGCGGCTTCAAGACGTTTGGTAACCTCTTTAAGCAACTGCTCATTTAATGCTTCTACCACATCTCCCAATATCATATTTACCAAACGGTCAACGATTGTTGTGAGGCTTCCAGCAATCACATCAAGCCCGGTTGCCTTGCTCAAGGCATCCAGTATAGAAGATCTTAGCAAACCTTTTACAATATCAGTCGTGAGATTATTTTCGCGGATTTGCTTGACAAGATTGTCTACCAACATGGATACAGCCTTGTTGTCATCAATCATGTCACGACCGTAAACATTTCCGGCAACCACACGTTGCATCAATACGTTGGGGGATGGATTAGCCGGGCTGAAATCAACGGTACATAGATAGAACATATTGTATTGGTTGAAACCTTTTGGTCCCATTTCAGGCATATTGATACGTGCAGACGCGAAGTCCCCATTGTATCCGGTCAGAATTTCATTGTCCCTTTGATCTATGAAAAGATTTTTGTCGGCATTACCAACAAATACAGCCTTGTAATCCCCATTAGGAAGTTCAAAATTTATTTCCTGCGTTAGAGGCCACTCGTATGTCTGGGGTGTGATATTTCCTACAGTTCCTTCATACTTCAATACAGTTTTTTCTGTATGATATTTGTACATTCCGTCTGCCTGTTTTTGGTAGATCAGGCACACTAAAGATTGTATCTGCTCGGAATTTCCGTTAACCGCAGCACGGGTGTTTGCGACTAAACCTGCCGGTTGAGGAAAGAATGTCGCATGGAAATACCCCTCCGGGACGTTTCCTTCCACATTACCGCTTGTAGGTTTATCCAACAATGAATCCGTATCATTGTCGCATGATGTAAACGCAATGGCTGCGCACAATAATAATCCTATATATGATGTTTTCATAAACTGTCCTCCTGTTGCTTAAAAATTATCAATCCATCCGTCCCATTCTTCATCTTCAATATTGATGTTACCGCTGAAGCTGACATCAAAGTTTCCGCTTCCGTTTCCGAGTGTCAGCCAAGTTATCTGGTTAGGATATATTGGTATCGTGGGGTGGTCGGACTTTATCGGATATTTTGTTGTCCCGGTTGAGGTAGTAATCTCAAGATAATTGTTTGTCCCGGCGGCATCGGCGATATTCTCTTGTGGTAGAAGATTTATCTTAACTCTAACCTCTGAAGCTCCAAGTCCATCGGTTATCGTCTTTGACAATGCTATGGGTTCACCGTCTGTAATCACTTGTCCACCTGTGCCATCGTGAATATACATGGTCGTATGCCCTTTCACTTGGAGCTTTACCGACTGCATATCAGGTATGTTCTTTATCCTAACTTCCAAAGCTCCGTTCTGCCTTGTAAGTACGGTGGATTGCGTTCCGGTATTTGCAGATGCGACAAAACTTAGAATGCTTCTAAAAATATGTTTGTCTGTTTCATCATCATTGCCATTTATATATCCAGCAGTAGCTTCTTTGTATGATGGAACTATATCCGCACTATATAAGTCCGGAAGCTTCGGGGTTTGACCTTTTGGAACTGCGAGAAAAACAGCTTTGTAGCTTGTTTTCGTATTGAGATCTTCAACCGTAAGGTGATTATCTGTCAATTCCAATTCGCGCACCTGCGAATAGCCGACTGTGCCGTCGCCATTGTCATGACCTTCATATAGATACATTTTTGCGTCATAATTGGCAAGATTGAGACTTTGGGCGGCACGAGACAGGGTGTTGAGTCCGATGTGAAAAGTGGTTGATGTTTTCTCGGATTCCGGTAACAGATCGGACTCCGAAGAACATGACGACAAAGCTCCTGCCAATGCTATCGCCATGCTTGATAATAAAGAGAATCTGCTCATATAATCTTGTTTTTATTTTCTGGTTGTAATTGGTTATTTTTTATCTCCGCCAAGTGTTCCTCCGTCATGTTCACCCCATTCCTTGTCAATGCCCAAACCGGGAGGTACATTACCATTATCCATTGCGCCTCCATAATATTCATCCCACACGGTATCTATTTCGATGTATATATCGCTTGTCTGTCCGCTCAGGTCTATCGGTTTATTATGTTTTCCCATTCGGTAAAAATGGTTGGCACGTATGGGATAGTGCATCGCTTGGCTATCATCTTCGTTTTCCGGAGTGTCAATAATGCCTGTACCACTGCGTGATGATATTTTATTATCAGGCTGATAAAATATCCTGCGCCGCGCAATCTCATTTCCATTAGAATCGGTCATTACCAGTTCCAGTGTGCTTTGTCCTATTTCCATGCCCGCAGCAATAGGTAGCAAATAGGCCGAAAGAGAGAAAACTCCGTTATCCTCCGGTTTGACTTCATAACTTGCGATGACACGTTCCGCATCATTATTGCTGCCGGATGTGATGAAGTCCGTATATTCATTGTCCGGAACTATATCCGGAGAATCATATCCAATCGGCATTTGTGGTAAAAACCATATTTCCTTGTTTTGGGGTGTGTAAAGTCTGAGTTTTACATAAGCGACTTTAGTCCCTTCTATTTCAGCAGGCAGTTTCTTGAAGTAGCCCATTACTCCCGCCACACGGCGGTATAGGATTATCGGGCGGGACAATGCTGTTCCGTCTTTTAGCTGTTGCTTGGTGAATGTTTCGCTTCCGGCAAACAATTCCGATTGGGCAATCAGGTTTATGTTTGCACCATTTTGTAACTTGAAATGCTCTTCTGACAATTTCTTACCTATGGTTGCAACGCTTCCGGGATTCCCATAGGCTGCCACCGAATTTGCATTCTGGAACGTAGGGCTGTCTGATGTTCCTGTAAACGTGTCGTCAAAACCCACTGCAAGAAACATATATTGTGTACCATCCTCGTAATCCTGATACTTAGTCCGATATCCCTGTTGGCGAGTATCTAGTCCGGTCATTGCCCCGTCAAGGTGTTTCCAACTTATATCTTCACTTGCCACACAGGTATAGTCCTCGTTTTCCTGCTTATAGATATACAATTGGACACGTGTTGCGTGTTGTTTGCCATATATATCTTCTCCGGGATCGACAACAGCGGTGCGCGTTGACGCAAGCGAATTGTTTTTTACAGTAATGGCAATGGAATATCTACTGTCAGAGGGTTCTTCCAAAGGAGGTGTGTCATTCTCCGAACATCCATATACCAGCATTGCCGCCAAACCGTAAATCAGATGTCTTATTTTTATAATATTTTTCATATTTATCTCCTTGATTTTCTCGTTATCTTATGTTTCTGCATAAGCATACTTTCGTTCAATATAACTTCAAACGATGTAGTGCCGTTCTTGACTACCACAAAGAACGCTTCCATCGGAGCGACCAGCAAATTAGGATTGTCTTTGCTTGAAACAGTCTGACTTTCGATAGTCGCATCTTTATTGTATGAACTGCCGCTGCACACTCGTATTTCTTCAATTTCAGAGTTTGCCTCCATCAGTTTTGCCACATTGATATGTGTCATAAACGGATTGCCCATAAGGAATGTCTTGCCGCTTTCTCGGTTATTGAGTGTAATTTTCCGAGGGATACTCATAGCAAAATGCCCAATATTCGCAACCGTTCTATCTATTGACTCTGATTTTCCAGTGGAAGTACCATTGGAACGGAAATAGAAATACCGGGGATGTTCCTTAGGGAAACGGAATGTATAATTATTCCTATCATTGGACGAACCCGCTTTGAACAAGAAACCTTGTCCTACAGCATACTTCGTATTTACAGCGTTGAAATCTGTAGACCAGCGTGCTGTTCCGACATCGGTTCCGTTTAACTCTTCATCTTTTTCTATTGCCGCGCCATTCCAGAAATGTTGATATACGATTGGTTGGTTACGGATCTCTTTATAGTTGTCAGCAGACAAAACGGTAAAATACTTGTCTTTTCCCCAATTTGCATTTGGAGATATGAACATATCACCGGTGTACATTTCCAGCAACGGGGCGGAAAGCAGATAATAGTGTCCGCCTTGCAGTGTTTTATCCACAAACACTTTGCCTCCCATTGTAAGGTAATGTGTGCCGACTACTTCTGCACCACTTTCAAAATGGATGTTCCTGCAATAGTTCTTTTCATTGCTTGCAAGTTCCGGATATTGTTTGGCATTTGCCGGAATAATGACATTGGTACACGACCACGGACTGCCGTCTGTCCAATTCTCCCATTCGTTCCAACCTGTTGATGCTGCATTGGTTTTCCAAGTCGTCACCTGTGGGTGAATGATAGCGTTGACATCATAAGCCAATAGTTGACTGCTGTCTGCCGAATAAATATAAAGCGTATAACGACCGACCGGTAACGCTTGTGCAGGAATAACAATCTGTCCACCGGAAATGGTGGCATTGATGGTTATATCTTTTTTATTTTCACTATTATAACACCAAATACTTAATTCGGAATATTCTGGCGTTCCATTGACCGGAATATTCAAAACATTGCCGTAGCATGTATGAAATGTTGCGTCCTCTATTTCCAGTTTGTCGCCATCATCATCGGTATCAGCGCAGTCGGGTATGCCGTCGCCATCGGAATCAGGGCGGATAAATACACCACATATTTTTGAAGTATTCAACAGTTGTAATCCACCGACAGTGAACTCAATGCGGTCAAACTCTTGTTCGGGAGTAACTTCAATGTATGTATATCCGCCATGTGAAATTAGGCTGGCTCCCAAAATGTCAAAATCAGCAGTGCTTGCAACTTTGGTATCTCCATTATAAACTTTCAATTCTCCAACTTTGGACAAGTTTACTGAAAGCAAATCTCCCATATTGCCAAACACCAGCCCGATAGACTGGTTGGCTTTTTGCTTCCGGAATTTTAACGCTATTGTGGATCCGCCTAAAGAAACTCCGTCGTTGAGCAAAGCTCCCGTTTCCATACTGCCATCAAGTAGATAATCCAAGTTTTTGAATGTATTTCCGACAGACAGGAGTCCTGCGCCAATCAGTGTCTTGTTATAATCTATTTGCAAGTCATCTTTCAAATTTGTCATTAGCTCCATGCAACCACCCATGCCGGAGGATTCATCACATGACGGATCTTCATAGAAAATGCTGTAAATCCTCATGGATGTGAGAACATCAGCTACACCTTTGCGCCATAGTTCAATCCGGTCAAACGGTTTGTCTGTTTCAACACTAAGACGCACTTTGTCATTGGCAGAGCCTATCAAGCTCAGATGTACGCTTGAATTTCCTGTTGTCACATCATTGTTGATAAGGTTATCGCCGTCATAAAGTTTTATTTTGAAGAAACTCAGCGCACTCAAATCGAGCAGCATTGTATTTGCCTGTACCACAAACCCGGTACGAATTTTTCCTGCCGCAGATACCGGTGTGTTCATTTTGAATGCAGCCACAGGACTCCATTCCAGAACCGATGCCAGTTGATTGGATGTCGCATAATTGTCCGGGTTCTGATCTACAACATTGTTCATGTTGTTGCTGCCATTAAACAGACAAAGCAGACAGCCCTTCCATCCGAGTGCTTCCACTGCGTATGCGCCATGTGAAGCGGCAGTAATAGCTTTGTTGCATCCGGCATTTTCACCAACAGATTTGTGCATGATTGTAGCCGTATGGCTAAGTTGCCGACCATCAGGAGCGGTATAAAATGCTTGTACTCGGTAAGCACCATCATGGCTCATGCCAGTGAGAATGTTCCCATTCTGCACGGAAGGATTTGAACCGTATGGTTCCGACAATATAGTATAGGTCACATTTCCTTCTGTTGTTTCCGGCAACCGATATGAATAGTTGTATGTAACATCATCGCCAAACGTGAAATAATTGGTGGGGTCAAGTTTCACTCCTTCCCGAACATAGGCGTAATAAACATTCATACCACCTAAATTCAGCAAACCGGCAGGATGTGTGAACTCTATTTGCGAACACTCCTGCGTTGTAACCATGTTTGTGAGTGTCTGCCCTGAAAAACCTATCAAACTCAGACTTAATAAAGATGTGGCAGGTGTGGATTCTTCAACCTCTTTATTGCCGATATCATAAGAAGTCAATGTGGGTACGGCTTGACCGAATAAGTCAAGACCGAGGAATTTGTTAGTACTATAATAAAAACCTACCTCAGTTCCGGCCGAAATTGAACGCTTCAAATTTATTCGGGCATAGGACCGAATAAATAATTCCGACGTGAACGGTGCGGAATTGGTCAGATCGTTGTCTATGAGTTTGTCAGCTGATGTGACATTGCTTTTGCTGATAGCCGGTGTTCCCCCTATCCAATAACTGTTGAACTGCGCCTCGGATGTAGCGCGAATTTCGGGATTCTCGCCCACAAAGGCATATTTCACAGCCAAAGCTATATTGGATGCAACCGTGGCATCGACACCGGTGAAACTCATGCGTACCTCGTTGAATGGTTTGCTTGCATTGAAGGAAAGCACACGGTCAGCTACGGAATTGCCTACATTGAACGACAGCAGATCAAGTTTGAGTGTCGTTGTTTCATCGGCGGTATATACGGATTCTTGCTTTTGCCCGTTAAGATAGGTTTCCAATGTCAACCCTTTAAGAAGGCTGAGGTCAAGCAATTTAGCACCGCCTGCCTCAGTATCCTTATACACGAATCCAACCTTTTGTCCGGCGGCATATACATGATAAAGGTCCTTGACCGACACAATGGGCGTGTATGCAACGCCCGCGCTGATAGCCGCAGGAATATTGCAAGCATTGGTTATATCGGTATCCACAATGTTATCCAACGCCCCGTTGCTAACGCCGATTACATTGACGGTAGAGGAATTGATTTCGTTGATTACACGTCCCGGTCCGACAATAGGCACGCGGCAGTTATCACTCTTCCATGTCCCATCAGCTTGCTGTATTAGACCACCGGGAACAGTCACCTCAATTGCAGCGCGGCTATTCAGTCGTTCTGGTTGTGGTCCGTAGTCAAGTTCGTTATCAGTACACGAACTGAGAATGACGGCAGCAAGCATCACCGTTGTTAATACTCTGTTCATATAGCTATATATTGTTTTCAAATTATAATCATCTTAGGTGGAGTCTATTGCTATGGCATTTGGTAATGGTTGTACCCGTCACCGCGAGAACCAGAGCCGGACTCAGTAACGACCATCAATTGCGGTCTATGTTAGCCGCACTATGGCGGCTTCAAGTTGGGTTGTCAAATGATTTATGCCCAATCTTGGTTAATTATGTTATTTTTACCTATGTATAATTCTCTCTGTTTTCTACTCACAACTTTTCTGCGTGAGCTTTGCAGACCTTTCGGACTACTTCTTGCAACGATGATACAATAATCATCGGTCATATTGGTTATAGACAGCACCCCGAAGCAGTGTTTGCCGCCTCCGGGTGCTGTGTTAGGATTTAATCGGGTGAATATACCTGATTCATTGATTAGTTTTCTTCAATACCCATGTTGTGGATAACACCCCAAGCGTTGTTCAGGATAATTGTGATTTCATTGTTAACGCTCAAGTCAATGGGTTCGTCAGGATCGGGATTTTCGGGATCAGGTCCATCGGTTGTGTCTGCCTTAAGTTTCTTACCAAACGAGTAGAAATAGTTGCGGTTCACGTTGAAGATTTTAGTATCATCTTCTCCTGTCTGAGTTTTATCAAGAACACCAGTCCAAGTTTTCAGGTCATTACCGTTTTCATCACACAAAGCGATGGTAAACGTAGCCTTCCCTTCCACTTTTGCAAAAGGAACGATGAAGCAACCATCGAGTATTGAATTGTTTTCCGTTTTGAGACTCTCTGAATTCACGCCATTCCAGGTGTAGATACCGTCAACAACTGTTACGCCTTCAGTAGGAATATCAAGACTCAGAACAGTTACTCTGCTACCGGCAGCGGTACCACACTGGTTCTGCAAGTCTAGTGACGGAATGTTGTAGGCTGTATTGCTTGAAGAAGCATATACACGAACAGATTTAACCGTTGTTTCACCTACTTTTTCCGGGATATTCTTGAAATAACCAAGAACACCAGCAACTTCACGGCGCATTTCTACCTGAACAGGAGTTGTGCTGATTTTGCCTTTGTCATTAGTGGAGAATACTTTTTCTCCGGCAAAGATTTCCTCAACATCTTCTCCAGCGTTAGGAGTTGCAACAGCAAGTGCGGCAGTCCAATCAAGAGTTGTTTTCAACTCTTTTTTGTAACCATAGGCAACCAGTTTGTACTCTGCTGACTTGTCAAGGTTCTTCAACTTGACAGTCTTGGTTGTCTTGTTGTCGGTTGTACCGGGAGAAACGGCACTTTGGGTTTCCCAATTGCTGATTGCCCAACCCTCGGCAAGGTCTGTGGTGACACCGTTTGCAGCCTCCCAGTTCTCACCGTTTCTCTTGAAGAGCTTGAGCTCAACATCCGTTACTTCACTGTACGCCTCAGAACTGTATACCGGACGTGCGGCACGGGTTTCGGCGCCGCTACCACCGGCATTGAGAGCCAATGTGATTTCACCTGAGACGTTTACGTCGTTTGCACCACCTCCATTGATGATATCTTCATCATTGGAACATGCGGAGAACAGCATTATGCCTGCTGCTGCCGCGAACAGAAGATTTTTCTTCATGTGATAAATGATTTTGTTAAAAAATTGGGTTAATTATAAAGTTCTCTTTTATTCTTCTTCAATATCCATCTGACTGATAATCGTCCATGAATTGTTTAGCAAAGCATAGATGACAAAATCTTGCTTTTCGCAATCCCACACATAACGCAGGACAGTCAATTCGTTCCTTTTCATGGTTATTTTCACATCTTTGGGAGTAAGCAACGGACTCGAAGGGTCTGACGCATTGATAAAATCAAGATGCAACTTCGTTCCATTTTCTTTCAAAGAGGGTGAAAGCACCGTTTTAGTTATTATGTTCTGCTCCGGTTCCCATAGGTGAGTTGCCAAGACATCGGTAATACCTGTATATTTGAAGGCGTTATTCACATTGTCATAAACACCATTTATTTCTTTCCGTGAACCGTTGATTCCTTCGGGCAAACATTCCCATTTTTTTTCAATAATGAGTTTGCCCTTTGTCCGCTCCATTTCCACTGTATGATTGTTATGCCATGCGTCATAGAGTATGGTGTCGTTGGTCATATAGATGTCTTCTCCCTCCGTACTATTGGGATTGAGGTCAAGCGAGAGACCGTCTTCACTTATCGCATCAAGGTTGCTCATGCCACCCCATACTGTCAGGACATACCTGCCATGAGGAATGCAGGGACAAAGATCTACCGGAAGAATTTGCTTGTCGCCCTTGACCTCAAACACACCCGACTCTTCAACAACGTCGCCCGTATTCAAATCACGCAACACATAGTAGAGTGTTGGCACATATTCACGGAAGGCAAGATTATCGCCTTTACGCTGCTCTGCTTCGACATTATCGACATTGAAATAGTTTTTGTCTTTTACTGCAATGTTGATTTGAAGCGGTGGGCAATCTTCAATCTCGTCACGGATGCAAGACGTGAATGTCATGGCAGGTAGCAATAGAATGTACGCTATATTTCTGATTGTTCCTTTCATGCTCAATCCTCCTTACCATTAGTTATGATGTTGATAAACCGTTGCTCGTTGTGGTAAGGCAGGAAATCCACCTCTGTTTTGGCTCGGTTGTGTAATTTGCTATCTATAACAGCATCTACGATATGTTTGTAGAATTTTGCCGTGTCGCCAAATCTTGCGGAAATCATTGAACGGACATATTCCGCAACAGGAGATGTAGCTTGTACGCCTTCCATAATTTGTTTCGCCTCTTCATTCTTGTTAACACTCAACGCTGCAATCGCACTGTTTACGTCAGCATACGGTCGCAGAAGTGTGTAGGCTTCTGAGAGTTTGCGTTGTTTCGCATTCAGTAGTCCGAGGTTATATCTGGCTTCCGGTAATTCAACATTCTGTAATAGTTCGATGGCACGTTCATAGTTTTCAGCAAACACATAACTTGCAGCAAGTGTGTTCAGCATTTCCGGTGTATATTCTTTCCGGGCTTCAAGGACTTGACGCGCATCATCTGTACGATTCTCATTGAGATATAATATGGCAAGATTGTTGGCAGCCACATCGGATTCAGGGAAGTATTTGAGAATTGTCTCATAGACCTGAATGCGAGACCTGTCATCAGCAGCAAGCGTTGATACACGCAGCATCTCTTCTTCGTTGAACGCATCGGGACGCTTCTTGTACATTTCAAGCAATTCCGCATCGTCAGTGAAACTCTTGATTGTCCAAGAGTAATCATAGAGAACTTTGCGGTCTTTTGCCAGATAATTGTTTTTAATGCGTGTCCAGCAAGTAAGGCGACGTATATATTTCTCTGCTGCATCATCAGTGGGACCGGGATATTTGAGCATCAACTCACGCACCTTGATACTGTCTGGATCGTTTGCCGCAATCATTGCCTGAACAACAGGCTCCCAGCCTTCGGGTGCTGCACCTGTCTTGATAATACGCTGGATGTCCTTAGACAACCCCAACTGCGATATAAGCCAGTTTTTTGCTGAAGTTGCACGATTGTTGGCAAGCATTATATTGTGCTGATAGCTTGCTTCCGCAGATGCGGAGCCGAATATGTTGAGGCTCGTAAGTGTGGCAAGCGAATCCAGCAATATCGGACGGAGGGTTTCCAACATACCTGTCAATTCGCTACGGTTATTGGCCAAGTCCATGACAATATTCCACTTGTCAACTATAAACTGCAAACGGGCTTCACCTTTGCCCTGATGTACTTTCGGACGTATCTTGAACTCCGGCTCAATCCATGACAGGTTATATTCCTTACGGACGTCTATCAATGAAACAGGGACACTGACGTTTGCAATGTCAATTGTATCAATGCCAGTGCATTGACCGCAACCGTCATTGGATACCACACCGACAATCCGGGCATTATCCACTCCATCGGGAATCTCTATGCTCTCATTGAACGGTATGGCTATCGTTTCTGAAAGTTTTTCTATTTTAACCGCTTGTCGGGCATACGGATCTTCGTATCCGTGAAGTACCTCTTTACGATGCTTTTTCTTACTATAGATGGGAGCGTCAAGCACAAGCGGTTCATATTCGTCAAGCACACTGTCCTCCACAATCAATTGAGGAGAAATGACCAAACGACTTCTTTTTGAAAAATATTTGCCGGGGACATTGAATGTAACCTGCATTTGAGCCATATTTGCGCTATCCGGCGTGAGTGTGCTTAATGCAGGCTCCACAGTAACCGATTTTACATTCTTTTGTGTGGCACATCCTGCAAATATACCGACCGAAGTAGCCAATAATACCGGATAAATGATATTTCTTTTCATACGAATCTGCATTTAGAATATATAGACTAATGAAATGGCGGCTTTGGTCGGTCCGACATAATTCTTATGTTTCCTTTCGTAGCATTTGATACATGGTATGCGGTCGCTTTCTTTGTACCAAAGCCTCTCATAGCCTAATCCGATTTCAGCTTCAAGATTCCAGTGCGGTGAGAGAATCCAGTTATATCCATAGGTGATGCCGCCTCCTGCCATGTAACCGTCGTAGCGTTTGTCGCGGAATCCACCGAAGAACTGCGCTCCGTGTCCATGCAGACCGAAGAAATGGCCTTCAAATTTTTCGCACAACCAATACTTCACTTCCGGCTCGACAAGCCAAAAGCGCATTTTTTTATCATTTCTATATGTCCACGGGTTGTACGAACCGCTAAGTTGAAGCGTCACACGGTTACTTGTCGCAACTTCAACTCCTCCGTTTATAGTTCCACCGGCAAGCCAGTAAAGCCCATTGGTTTTTATGGCGACATCCTGCGCAGCTATCTTAGTTATTCCTGACAGGAATATTATCAATACAATCGCAATTCGACTTAATCTCATACGCCTTATATTTCTGTTACCTTTTTATATTCTAATTCGTCCTCAATCTTTTGATTTTCAGTTCAAATTATGTACATCTCCTATAAGCAGATGTATCCATAAAATAAATTTGTTGATTTTCAAGCGAATTGCACAAATAACACCCACTTAAGGAATAGATATTGTGTGCTATTTTAATCACAGTTAGGGTGTTATCTCAATTTTTTCCAGCGAAAAATCTTTGTTATTTGAGGATGTTTTGCTAATTTTGCACTCCGAAAAACATCTGCTTATAGGAGATTGACATGTGAGGGATGTTGCTATTTGCCATTCCGGACAAACTCCAGTATCATTCTATTGGCGTCATCTATTTTATTGGCGTTCAATGACGAAAGGTATATTCTTGTTGTTTTTTCGGAATCGTGTCCTAATCCTTCACTTATGACTGAAATGGGGATATTGTTGTTATAAGCAATATTTGCCCATGAATGGCGCGCAACATACATGGTCAATGGCAATTCAAGCCCTAACAAATGCCCTATTTCTTGAAGATTCCGATTGACATTATGTATTTTTGAAAGGTACTGTTTTCGCTCGTTTGTACCTATTTTTGTAATTATCGGTAGTAAATATGGAGAGTTGTCTGTGTCATACTTGTCAACGATATGTTGCATACAATTTTCCCAATGAATGAAAAGTTGTTGTCCGCTCTTTTGTCGTTTGTATGACAATATTCCATTCTTAAGATCTTTCTTTTTAAGAAAGGCCATATCCACAAACGACATACCCCGCGTATAGAAGGAAAATAAAAACATATCGCGTGCAAAATCATAACGCTGAATATCAGAAAAATCCAGCATTATGATTCGGTGTATGCTATTGACATCAATAGCCCTTTTGATAGTCTTATCCATTCCAGTGAACACATTCTTGAAAGGATTGGTACTCATAACAAGTCCTTTGTCAACAGCGCGGTTATAAATGGCTCGTAAAATGCCCATATAGAATGAAGATGTGTTTTTTTTCAATCCAAGCGTCTTTATAATATACGTTTCATAGGCTTCTACTATTTCCGAGTCTAATTCTCCGATAAATAAATCTCGCCCGTTTCTAAAACGCATGAAGCTGTTAAGCGTATTATTATACGTTTCAGCAGTCCGTGTTTTTCCTATTGTATTCAATGATGCGATTACGTTTCTTGTAAATGTGAAGAGGGTATCATATTGCTTTTCGGGTGACATATATGCTTTGATGATGTCTTCGGCTGTATATGTCTGAAGAGTTTGTTCCAATACCTTTATTATATAGCGTATCCTTTTCTCTTTCTCTGCAAGTTCTATTTTCAAATCCTTGATGTATTCCTCTCTGCTTGGTGTCACTATATGAATGTCACCGGAGTTCCATTCTGCCTCAAACAATTTGCAACCGGTTTTTATCTGCTTGATTACACGGGCTTGTGTTACCTGATACACCAATACACCTTCTTTTCCGGGTATAGATGAGGGGCGAAATTTTAATTTGATTGTTGCCATATTTCCAGTCTTTAGATTATTGATAAAATTGAAGGGGAATCCAATTTGGACACCCCTCCAAAATATATCATAATCGTAACCCGGATTTTGGAAATACTTGATTAGTTCTTAACTCTGAGATGTTTTTTTCAACATCATCATTCTCCTTGTCGGCGACTTCGGGCGTTGGCGGTGCAAGTTCCAGCTGTATCTTGCGGTCAAGGGCGGCAAGTTCGGACTTCAACTGTTTCAGTTCGTCCTCCTTCTTCCACACCTTGCCCGCTATCTCCTGCAACTGCGGTATCTCACGTTCCAGCACCTCATTCTTCGCCTTGTACTGGTCGATGATGGAGGGGATGCGTTCCAGTGCGTTGAGGAAGTTGCGGGCGGCAGCCACCGGGTCAGCCATTGCCAGATGCCCGTTGTTGTAGGTGTACTTGTAGTTACCCTCAACCACGAAACGGTTGTCGGTGAACTCCAACCCCTCTTTGAGCATCCTTTCGCTGACCACCTTAATCGGGAAGCCGTACAGTTCCCCGATTGGGGTGTACTGCCCTCCGGTGGTGGCGTTCTTGGCTATCTCCTGCAAACGCTTTCCGAGAACTTTCTCATCGGTGGAATCCACGCCGTCCACCCGCAGGTGGTTGAGGCGGTTGCCCTCCTTGTCGGTCTGCACCACCGAGAGAAAGCGGTTCCAGTCCTCCGTCATGGCATCAATGAAAGCCGTGTTGTGGCGCAGTTCGCCGGTCTTAGACTCCAGCTTGAACTCCGAATCACGCCTGCCTTTGTTGAACGACTTGCGTTCCCCTTCGAGCGAGGCAATGCGCTTCTCCAATTTCGCCTTGTCCAACAGGTCGGTGTTGCCGGAGAGCAACGCCATGTACTCCGAGAAGTTCATGCCCGACTTCTCGTCCATCGCACCCTCGTCGATGGTACGCGCACCCATCGCACCGCTTTTGAGCTGGCTGATGAAAGTCTGCTTGCAGTGCAGGAGGTTGAACTTGTAGCTGTCCAACGACTTTTCCACCGCATAGATGATTACATCCACATTGTTCCCGGCGAAGTGCTTGGCTATCTCGTTTCCGGCTCTAACTCCGCGTCCGTCACGCTGTTGCAGGTCGGACGGTCGCCACGGCGTATCCAAATGATGAATGGCGACACACCGTTTTTGAGCGTTCACACCCGTGCCGAGCATAGAGGTAGAGCCGAACAAAACGCGCACCGTCCCGGCGTTCATGGCGTCTATAACCGCCTTCCGCGCCTTGTCGGTCTTGCACTCCTGAATGAAGCGGACTTCATTAGGCGGTATGCCGTAGTCCTCCGTCAGTTTGCGTTTGATTTCCGAATAGACGTTCCACCCGTCGCCCGGCTGGTAAGTACCCAAGTCCGAGAAGACGAACTGCGTGCCTTTCTGCGCGTCGTACTTCCGGTAATACTCCGCGATCATCTTGGCACAGTGGCTCGCCTTGTTGTCGGGGTGGTCTTCATAGAGCGGGTCTATCATGCGCATATCCAGTGCCATCTTGCGGGCATAGTCCGTGGCGATGAGCATCTTCGCCTTTTCCTCCGTTTCCGAGAGCGGCATCCTGCCCAGCAGGGTGGCGTCGCCAGTCTTGGCAAACTCCATCAGTTGCTTGATGAAATACTCTTGGTCGGGCGTGGGCGGTATGTGGTGCAGTATCTCGTTCTTGTGCGGTCGGTCCACGCCCACGTCCTCCGCCGTGCGGTAATCCGTTATCTCGTTGTAGAAGGCGGCAAGCTCCGGCACTTTGATGAAGTAGCGGAAACGCTCCTTCTGCACCACGTTGTTCGTCACGTTGAACTCAAAGTCGGTGGTCTTCTTGGCGAATATCGCCGCCCACGCATCGAAACAGCGGATGTCCTGCCGCTCCAGCTCCTTCGGGCGCAGGTACTTGAACAGGAGGTACAGCTCCGTCAGCGAGTTGCTGATGGTCGTGCCGGAGAGGAACGTAGCTCCCAAATCTTTGCCCGTGCGCTCCTGTATGGTGCGGATGGCGAAGAGCATATTGAGAGCCTTCTGGCTTCCTTCCGAGTTGCCCAGTCCCGCTACACGGTCGTGGCGCGTGTTGAAGGTCAGATTTTTGAACTGGTGCGATTCATCTATGAAGATGTGGTCGATGCCCATCTGTTTGAAATCCACCACGTCGTCCGTGCGCGATTGGATGGCGTGTTCCACCTTCTCCAATTTAGCCACAAGGTTGTGCTTGCGCTTCTCCAGCCCTTTCAGTATCGCCCGCGACACGTTCTTTCCCTGCTCACGCAACACTTCGAGGTTTTCCTCCACCGTGTCAAGCTCCGCTTGCAGGATACGCTGCTGCAACTCCGGTGATTGCGGTATCTTGCCGAACTGGTCGTGCGACATGATGACACAATCGTAGTCGTTGTTCTTGATGTTGTTGAAGAAACGCACACGGTTGGCGGTAGAAAAGTCTTTCTCCGAGGCGTACAGAATACGCGCGTTGGGATATGCCGCCTGATAGGTGGCTGCAATCTCCGCTACATTGGCTTTCAGCCCGATAATCATCGGCTTGTGCGCCAAGTTCAGACGCTTCA
>ERZ809194.22-NODE-22-length-108721-cov-8.156811_pt1 | contig 108721 bp, 100 predicted proteins | sample MGYA00520517_ERZ809194 | MGnify/ENA primary metagenome ERZ809194 (study PRJEB31570, sample SAMEA3213003) | Homo sapiens | biome: human-gut; feature: human gut; material: fecal | place: Sweden | collected 2011 ... | reverse complement strand
GTTTTCAAATAAATCTGACGTGTATCTGTTCAGTTTTCAATGTTCTGTCTCAGCCCGTCTCCCGGACTGCCTGTTTATAATACCCAATATCACAGCGTTTGTAAAGTGTTTTTTGAATATTTTTTATTTATTTTCTTTTATATGCTATTTTTAACCCTTGTATACTACATAATTTAAAATTAATTATTTTATCACCTAATACAACAATATGCTGTGTAGTGGCTTATTTAGCTACAACAGGAAATAAAAAAAGCATCCCATTATGTGGGATGCTGTATTGGTATTTATGAAATTAAGCTAATTTCTTATAAACATCAATAAATTCCTGAGCTAAATCGATAACTACTAATGCGCACATTAAGTGATCCTGTGCATGTACCATTAATAAGTTAAGTGGAGTTTTTTCTCCTCTGATTTCAGCCTGGATTAATTCAGTCTGAGCATGATGAGCTTCGTTAACTGTTTCTTTAGCAGTCTGAATTGATTCATCTGCCTTTTCGATGTCTCCTGCTTTTGCATACTGAATTGCTTCAATTGCTGAGCTTCTTGCGCTACCAGCATTAACAATTAAGTTAATGACTGTCTGTTCCTGTTCGTCCATTTTAATTCTCCTTTAACAACAATTCCAGATTTCATCTGTGCCTCTATTATAGCAACTCTTGAAAGCAATTTCAACACCCTTTTACAATATGACAAAATTACCCTTTTATAATATGCCAAAATTAGTCTTTGATATAGTTAAAATGCTTACATGCAGCAGTGATTCCTTCTTCTTCAATATTAGTTGTAATATATTTTGCGACTGATTTAAGTTCTGGTACTGCATTACCCATCGCAATGCCTAATCCTGTTTCTTCAATCATTTCTATATCATTACGTCCATCACCAAAAGCAATGGTATCATCAATACTTCTTCCTAGTTCCTTCACTAATTCTTTAATTCCTACTGCTTTAGATGAACCCTTAAGGGTCAAATCAAAAGAACGGTCACTTTGATGTCTCTGTACATCAAAATAAGGACTTAAAGATTCTACCATGACTGGAATATCATCCTTAGAATTGACTACTATCATTCCAATATAAGTTTCTATATTCTTATAATCAAATGAATCAATGATTGTTTCTTCCTTCATACCCCAGTTATTTGCGAATGCCTGATGAACTGGATCTTTTGAATCTCTGACATAAATATAATCATTACCTTCAAAGTAAAAGTTAAAATGATGTTTTTCACATAGATCCATGGTTGCTTTAATTGCTCTGGCTGGTACGACATTCTTATAGACACATTTGCCTTTATATTCTACATAAGCCCCATTACATGTCACATATCCTGAAAATGGATACTTCATAACACCATCCACAATAAAACATTTACACCTACCTGTTGATAAGAATACATCATGTCCTTCTTCCTTTAGTTTATCTAAAGTACGGATAGTTTCAGGTGTGATTTCATATATATCCTGATTACAATCAATAAGTGTCCCATCTATATCAAAAAAGAATAATTTACTCATACTACAATCTCCTTTTCTAGCAAGTACTTCCATTATATCAAATGTATATAGAAATGAAACCAATTAAGATCAGTCTCATAAAATCTTTAATAAGCGTTAAAAAAGATGGGTATTTCTACCCATCTCACTAACATTCTCCATTAAATACTTCTGGAAGGAATACTTTATGTGTTTTGCTTCTATGTCTTACAATTACATAAGTAAGAAGTACAGATACAACAAGTAAACCAACGAAGAATAAGATTTCTGTTGTAGGAACTGCAGTTGCATTCGCAATCACTGATCTAAATCCATTTACACTATATGTGAATGGTACAAATGGATGTAATACTGTATACCAATGTGGTGCAGTTTCTAGTGGATAAGTACCAGCAGAAGCACCAAGGTTAAATACCATGAAGATTAAAGCGATAAATTCACCGATACGACCAAATGCGATTGCAAGGAATGCAATGAATGCCATAAAGGCAAGTGATAATAAGAGCATGAATGCGATACATAATCCTGGTCTAGCAGGAGTGAATCCACAAAGTCCTCTTAAGCTGAAGTATAAGATTAATGCCTGTACAAATGATAATGGAACCATGACTGTAGCTTTTGCAAGTAAGAACTTAACTGGGCTATCAGTAGTAGTCATACCCTTACCAAATGGATACATTAAGCTTAATGCCATACATGCAACATATAAAGCAACACTCATCATATAAGGTGCCATTGCATGACCATTGTTTGGCATATTAGTTATTTCTTTCTTTTGTGTATCTACTGGAGTAGACATCTGCTTGTATGTCTTGTTAGTAGATTTGATATTACTCTTCTTAGAAGCATCTTTTAAGCTGCTTGTAAGTGTATTAGTTCCTTCACCAATAGTAGTTAATCCTTCACCTAATGTTGCAGATCCTGCAGCTAACTGGTTAGATCCAGAACTGATCTTTAATGCACCATCAGCTAACTGAGAAGCACCACTATTTAAAGTTTTATTGTTTGAAGCAAGTGTACCTAAACCATTATTTACCTGTTTAACGCCACCAGTATAAGTCTTTAAACCACTCTGTAATGTGCCTAAGCCTTCATCAATCTGGCTTACTGCACCAACCATACCAACTGAATTAGAAGTTCCCTTCATATTAGCCTGTACTGTTTTTAAGTTAGATACTAATGAATTAACTGCTGTGTTGTTGGCAGTGGCTAATTGTTGTGAACCAGCTAATAATTCCTGAGTCTTCGCATTGGCTGTTGACTGATTCTTTAATACTTCTGCATTACCATAAAGTAATGTAATTAACTGTTTTAAATCACTAGTATTAATTTTTTCTATTAACTGAGAAGCCACCTGTCTTAATGTCTGTGCCTGTGTGGCAAGACTTGTTGCCTGCAACATTAACTGTTGTGCTACTAGAGGCTGAGTTGCCTGTAGACTTTCTGCCTTTGCCTTTTTTGCGGCAGCTAATTGATCTAGCTTATCCGCATTTGTATTCATAGTACCAATTGTAGTTGTCATTACAGAAACCATACTATCTAATTTTTTAGCTGCCTGTAAGTTGTTTTCTGCTAAGTTGTTATCATCAATACCTGCCTGAATCTGAGTGAGTGCTTGTGATAACTGTTTTGAACTTTCGTTCATTTCGTTATTTTTTTGAGTTAATGTATTTAACTGTTCAGCATTCTGATTTAAACCATCAGATAACTGTTTTTCTGCTGCCTTAACAGCACTTAATAACTGTGAGCTACCAGACTTTAATTGAGCAGCACCATTATTTAATGTAGCACTGTTGTTATCTAACTGCTGTGCACCTGCTTTTGCAGTAGAGACACCTTTTGTATAAGCACTCAATCCTTTTACTAAAGAATCAGCACCATCATTGAATACTAATGCACTTGAAGCAAGTGTATTTAGGTTTTCTGTGATAGTCTTATTACCTTCACTGGCGGTAGCAACACCATCACTTAATTTCTGTGAGCCTTCTGCTGCTGTATTGAAACCTTTACTTAATGTTTTTACATTCTTGAATAAGATCTTTGAATAAGTCTTAGTCACTGTTGATGAAATTTCAGCTTTTACTTTAGCCATTGCTGAATCATCCATCTTAGTCGCAATATAGTTTGTTTGTGGATTTGTAGTATATGTGAGCATCATTGTCTGTGGATCATCATCCAATAATGTCGTCGCATTTTTAGAGAAGTTCTCAGGAATAGTAATTACCATGTAATACTTTCCATCTTTTAAACCTTTCTGTGCTTTTGTTGATGAAACAATATTGAAATCCATTGAATCATTCTTTGATAATTTATCGCTTAGCTGTTTACCAATATCCATAGTAGAACCATTGTATTCAACTTCTTTATCCTTATTTACAACGGCTACTGGAAGCTGATCTGTTTGACCATATGGATCCCACATAGAACCTAAGAAAACACAAGCATAAATCATTGGAATGATCATGATTGCACAAAGTACAATTTTAAGCCATGTACTTTTCGCAATGTTTTTCCATTCTGCTTTAATCATATTACCCTTTCCTTTCTGTCATCTTCCTAATGACTAGTAGTCATTTTAGTTGACCGTTAGTCATTTATCAATTTACAAATAAGGTGATTTGATAAAAAAGCATCATGTAAGCGTATATCATTTTTTAAAGAATATAAAAAAAAGACTGCTGACATAAGTCAACAGTCTAATGAACTAAAATTATTCAATGATTTCAGTTACGTTACCAGCACCTACAGTACGTCCACCTTCACGGATAGAGAACTTAGTACCGTTTTCGATAGCGATTGGGTGAATTAATTCTACAGTGAATTCTACGTTATCGCCTGGCATAACCATTTCAGTTCCTTCTGGTAATTCAATAACACCAGTGATATCAGTAGTTCTGAAATAGAACTGTGGTCTATAGTTACCGAAGAATGGAGTATGACGTCCACCTTCATCCTTAGTTAATACATAAACATGAGCGTTGAATTTCTTATGTGGATGTACTGAACCAGGTTTAGCTAATACCTGACCTCTTTCGATCTGGTCTCTGTTGATACCTCTTAAAAGAACACCAATGTTATCACCAGCTAGAGCGTAGTCAAGTAACTTTCTGAACATTTCGATACCTGTAGCAACAGTCTTCTGAGTTTCATGGATACCAATGATTTCAAGTTCATCGTTAAGGTTTAACTGACCACGTTCAACTCTACCAGTAGCAACTGTACCACGACCAGTGATTGTGAATACGTCTTCAACTGGCATTAAGAATGGCTTATCAGTTTCACGAGCTGGATCTGGGATATAAGAATCCATAGTGTCTAATAATTCATGGATTGCAGGAGTCCACTGTGGATCACCTTCAAGAGCCTTTAATGCAGAACCACGGATGATTGGAGTGTCATCTCCTGGATAGTCGTATTCAGATAATAAATCACGAACTTCCATTTCTACTAAGTCGATTAATTCTTCGTCATCAACCATATCGCACTTATTTAAGAATACGATGATGTATGGAACACCAACCTGACGAGATAATAAGATATGTTCTCTTGTCTGAGGCATAGGTCCATCAGTTGCAGCTACTACTAAGATAGCACCATCCATCTGAGCAGCACCAGTGATCATGTTCTTGATGTAGTCAGCATGGCCTGGACAGTCAACGTGTGCATAGTGACGATGAGCAGTTTCATATTCAACGTGTGCAGTGTTGATTGTGATACCACGTTCTTTTTCTTCTGGAGCAGCATCGATTGCAGCATAGTCCATAGCTTTAGCCTGACCTTCACTAGCTAATACAGTAGTGATAGCAGCTGTTAAAGTAGTTTTACCATGGTCAACGTGACCGATAGTACCAATATTTACGTGAGTTTTCTCACGGTTAAATTTTTCCTTAGCCATTTAAGGTTATCCTCCTATATAATTCTAAAATTTTACATAACTATTTTAATAGATTTTATTGAGAATTGCAATAAAAATCATAGTTATTCTTATTTTACGCCGTTCTTTTTAATGATTTCTTCCTTGATTGATTTAGGAACAGGTTCATAACGGTCGAACTGCATTGTATAGTTACCACGACCCTGTGTGAATGATCTTAAGTCTGTTGCATAACCGAACATTTCAGCTAGAGGTACAGAAGCTTCAACCATTACAGCATTTCCTCTTTCTTCCTGACCATCGATCATACCACGTCTAGATGAGATATCACCCATAACGCTTCCTAAGTATTCAGAAGGTGCAGTTACTTCTACCTTCATGATTGGTTCAAGGATTACTGGAGCACACTTCTTACCAGCAGCTTTTAATGCCATAGAAGCAGCTACTTTATATGCCATTTCTGATGAATCGACATCATGGTAAGAACCGTCGAATAATGTAGCCTTAACGTCAAGTACTGGGTAACCAGCGATCATACCAGTTTCTAAAGCGTCTTCAAGACCAACTTTTACAGAACCGATATATTCTCTTGGAACTGATCCACCAACAACAGCGTCAACGAATTCAAATCCTTTACCTTCATTAGGTTCGAACTTGATCCAAACGTGACCGTACTGACCACGACCACCAGACTGTTTAATGTATTTACCTTCACATTCAGCAGCCTGAGTAATAGTTTCTCTATAAGCAACCTGAGGAGCACCAACGTTTGCTTCTACATGGAATTCTCTCTTTAATCTGTCAACGATGACATCAAGGTGTAATTCACCCATACCAGCGATGATAGTATCACCAGTTTCAGGGTTTGTAGATGTTCTGAAAGTTGGGTCTTCTTCAGCTAATTTAACTAAAGCTTCACCAAGTTTGTTCTGGTCAGCTTTTGTCTTAGGTTCAATTGCTAATTCGATAACTGGTTCTGGGAATTCCATCTTTTCAAGGATAACGAAATCGTTTTCCGCACAAAGAGTATCACCAGTTGTAGTGTTCTTGAAACCTACTGCAGCAGCGATATCACCAGCATAAACTTCATCAATTTCTTTACGTGTATTAGCGTGCATTAATAAGATACGACCAAGTCTTTCTTTCTTATCTTTTGTTGAGTTCAATACATATGAACCAGCAGTTGCAGTACCAGAGTATACACGGAAGAAAGTTAACTTACCTACGAATGGGTCAGTCATAACTTTGAATGCTAAAGCTGAGAATGGTTCTTCATCAGATGCATGACGGTCAACTTCGTTACCATCAATGTCAACACCCTTGATTGCAGGGATGTCAGTTGGAGCTGGTAAGTAGTCAACAACAGCATCAAGCATTGGCTGAACACCCTTATCTTTGTAAGCAGAACCACAAAGAACTGGGAATAATTCAACAGCGATTGTACCCTTACGGATAGCAGCTTTAACATCTTCGATTGCAGGTTCTTCACCTTCAAGAATCTGCATCATTAAATCATCATCAAATGAAGCAGCAGCTTCTAATAAAGTCTGATGATATTCTTCAGCCTGATCAACATATTCAGCTGGGATTTCTTTTTCGATTACATCGATACCTTCAGCACCATCGAAATAGATAGCTTTCATCTTTAATAAGTCGATAACACCTTCGAATGTATCTTCAGCACCGATAGGTAACTGTAATGCAACAGCATTAGCACCTAATCTTGAATTTAATGAGTTAAGTGACATGATGAAATCAGCACCAGTAGCGTCCATCTTGTTTGAGAAAACAATTCTTGGTACGCCATAAGTAGTAGCCTGTCTCCAAACTGTTTCAGTCTGAGGTTCTACACCTGCTTTAGAGTCAAGTACTGTAACGGCACCATCAAGTACACGTAGTGAACGTTCAACTTCTACAGTGAAGTCTACGTGGCCTGGTGTATCGATGATGTTAATACGATATCCTTTCCAGTGAGCTGTAGTTGCAGCAGAAGTGATAGTGATACCACGTTCTTTTTCCTGAACCATCCAGTCCATCTGAGATCCACCATCATGAGTTTCACCGATTTTATGGATTTTACCTGTATAGTAAAGAACACGTTCAGTAGTAGTTGTTTTACCAGCATCGATGTGAGCCATGATACCGATATTACGTGTTTTTTCTAATGGAAATTCACGAGCCATAATTTTCTCCTTTCAAATACTTTTTCTTTTAATTTATGTAATAAAGATATTACCAACGGAAATGTGCGAAAGCTTTGTTAGCTTCTGCCATTTTATGAGTATCTTCTTTCTTCTTAACAGCAGCACCTGTACCGTTAGAAGCATCGATAATTTCGTTAGCTAAACGATCAACCATTGTATTTTCGTTTCTTAAACGAGAATAGTTAGTTAACCATCTTAAACCTAAAGTCATTCTTCTTTCAGGTGTTACTTCAACTGGTACCTGGTAGTTAGCACCACCAACACGTCTTACCTTTAATTCAAGTACAGGCATGATGTTGTTGATAGCTGCGTCGAATACTTCCATAGCTGGCTTTCCAGTCTTTTCTTCAACTTTTTTGAATGCTTCATATAAGATGTTCTGAGCAACACCTTTTTTACCATCTAACATGATGTTGTTAATAAGCTTAGTGATTGTTTTACTATTGTAAATTGGATCAGGTAAAACATCTCTTTTCGCAATACGTCCTTTTCTAGACATCGGCAAATTCTCCTCTCTCTATTTTATTAATTTAAAAATTTATTTCTTAGGCTTTTTAGCTCCGTATAATGAGCGGCTCTGCATACGATCTTTAACACCAGCACAGTCCATAGTACCACGGATAATATGGTAACGAACCCCTGGTAAGTCCTTAACACGACCACCACGAATTAATACAACAGAGTGTTCCTGAAGGTTATGACCGATACCAGGAATGTAAGCTGTAACTTCTAATCCATTTGATAATCTAACACGGGCATATTTACGTAATGCTGAGTTAGGCTTCTTTGGTGTCATTGTAGCAACACGGGTACAAACACCACGCTTCTGAGGTGAATTATCATTAGTTGGTCTTTTTGCTAATGAGTTGTAACCTCTATTTAAAGCTGGAGACTTACCCTTTTTAGTCTTTTCGCTACGTCCTTTTCTTACTAATTGGTTAATTGTAGGCATGATTTTCTCCTTTCTAATTCTAACACACAATTCCGGGTGTTTCACAAATTTGTTTTTATATATGTGCCCTCGTCGGACACCTTTGTCAGTATATGACAAATAAAAGTCCTAGTCAACAACTTTTTTTATTTTTTTTGTTAACCTTTTTTTATTTTTTTGTTAACCTCAATTGTAAAATGAAACTGGAATTAAGGAATTCTCAATTTTTTTGTATAAAAAAAGTCCATAGAAATCGTATTATATAGTTACCACACTTTATAAGGAGATTTCTATGAACAGCATTAATATATCACAAAAAGCAAAAAATAAACACCTTAATTTTTCTCATTACGAATTCATCATTAATTCGGGCAATTATTTAAGAGACCAGCCATCATCTTTATGATAGATCATCTGTTTAGTCATTCCACCATCTATACAGATATTCTCACCATTTATAAATGATGCCTTTGATGAACATAAAAACAATACCATAGATGAAATATCCCGAGGGTTACCTACTCTTCCTGCTGGCTGCTGATATGCATCAGGACCGGTGTATGTATTACCATGAGTATCAATCCATCCTGGTGAAATAGAATTGACTCTTACCTTTCCTCTTAAACTCATCATTAATGCGTGTGTAAGGGCTGCTATGCCACCTTTTGTGGCAGTATAGCTTTCCGTATTGGCTTGACTCATACGATCTCTAGAAGACGAAATATTGACGATTACAGCATCTTTATTGAAATGTTCTTTAAATAGCTTAGTTAAATAGAATGGAGCAGTGACTCCTACAGATAAAGCATATTGAAATTCCTCATAACTACATTCATCAATACCTTTCATTATAGGCAAAGCATTATTTATGAGATAATCAATATGTCCATACTTTTCAAGTACATAATGACTAAATGCTTCTAATGTTTCTTTGTCTGCAATATCACCAACATAATGATGACCCTCTGCTTTATCTATAACTTCTACTAAAGCCCCTTCTTTTCTAAAATCTTCTGCTATGGCTTGTCCTATACCGTGAGCCCCGCCAGTCACAACAACTACTTTGTCTTTAAACTGCATAATATTTCTCCTTATATATGAAAACACTATGGACATTTGTCCATAGTGTTTCTTATTAATTAAGCATCATGGTGAGCAGAAACAAATTCTTCTGCTTCATCAAACATTGTAGATTCAGGAGTGAAGTTTTCAGCTTCTTCTCTTGATTTTTCAAGTTCAGCCTGCTGAGCAGCTTCTTCTTCCTCTCTCTTAATTGTTTCGTCAGACTTTAAAGGTCCTCTTAAGCCAGTACCTGCTGGTAATAACTTACCGATAATAACGTTTTCTTTTAGACCCTTAAGTGGATCGACTTTACCTCTGATAGCAGCATCAGTAAGAATTCTTGTAGTTTCCTGGAATGATGCAGCTGATAACCAAGAATCAGTTTCTAATGAAGCTTTAGTAATACCAAGTAAGATTGGTCTACCTACAGCTGGATGTTTACCTTCCTTAAGAACCTGTCTGTTTAATTCAGTGAAGTTCTTAACTGAAACATGAGATCCTGGTAATGCTTCTGTATCTCCGCCTTCTACGATCTTCATTCTTCTCATCATCTGCTGAATGATGATTTCGATATGCTTATCAGAAATTTCGATACCCTGTAATCTATATACCTGCTGTACTTCTTTTAAGATGTAGTTTTCTACAGCTTCTGCAGAGGCAACAGATAATAATTCTTTTGGAGAGATAGAACCTTCAGTAATCTTATCACCTGGTTCAACAATATCTCCTTCTTTTACAGCTAACTTAGCACCAATTGGTGTTAAATAAGTCTTAGTTTCAAGATCATTTGCGACAGTTACTTCTGAGCGCTGGTTGTTATGGTCACCCTGAGTTGTAATTGATGAAACATGTCCATTGATTTCAGAAATAATAGACTTAGCCTTTGGAACACGTGCTTCAAACAATTCCTGGATACGAGGAAGACCCTGTGTGATATCGGCGTCACCAGCAACACCACCCATGTGGAATGTACGCATTGTAAGCTGAGTACCTGGTTCACCGATTGACTGTGCAGCCATAATACCGATTGTTTCACCAAGTAATACTTCCTGACCAGTTGCTAAGTTTAGACCATAGCACTTACGGCAGATACCGTTCTTAGACTTACATCCGAAGATGTTTCTAATTTCAACAGTCTTGATACCAGCATCAGATACTGCTTTTGCTGATTTTTCAGTCATTAATTCATTTGCATGGACAATGATTTCACCAGTTGCTGGATCAACGATATCCTTTAATGAAGTACGACCAATAAGTCTATCTACTAATGGTACGATGACGTTACCATCAGCTGTATTAATTAATTCAGATACTTTGAATCCCTTATCAGTATGACAATCATCTTCTGTGATAATAACTTCCTGAGCTACATCGACAAGACGTCTTGTTAAGTAACCTGAATCGGCAGTCTTTAAGGCTGTATCTGTAGAACCTTTACGGGCACCATGTGTAGAAATGAAGAATTCTGATGCAGTTAAACCTTCACGAAGGGCAGACTTGATAGGAAGTTCGATAGTTTCACCCTTAGGGTTACTCATCAATCCACGCATACCTACAAGCTGAGTGAAGTTAGAGATGTTACCACGGGCACCTGAATCTGACATGATGAAGATTGGGTTATCACGGTCAGCTTCGAACTCTTCTTTAACGATACCAGTAACTTCTTCTTTAACATCATTCCATAATTTGATTACGGCTGTATAACGTTCATGTTCTGTTAACTTACCTTTGTTGTATAAATTCTTGATGACTTCAAGATGTTCATCAGCGTCATCGAATAGGTGATACTTATCCTGAGGAATCTGAATATCGTAAGCTGATACTGTAATACCAGCAATAGTTGAATAATAGAATCCCTGATTCTTTAATCTATCAAGCATGACATGGATTTCATCAACTGGACAGATCTTGAAGTATTCATCGATGATTGCTCCAAGAGTCTTCTTAGTGAACTGCTTGATTAAAGGCTGATTCTTAATATGTTCCTTGATATCTGTACCATAAGGTAAGAAATATTTCATAGGAGTTGCTTTTAAGCTTGCCTTATCTGGATCATTTAAGTATGGGAATTCACCTTCAAAAATCTGGTTGAAGATGATCTTACCTACTGTAGTGACTAAGTACATGTTGTTCTGTTCTTCAGTGAATGTCTTATTCTTTAATGCTGAAGCACGGATTGCCATTCTTGTATGTAAGTTAACAGTCTTATTGTAATAAGCCATTAATACTTCATTTACATCAGCAAATACTGTACCTTCACCAATCTGATCAGCTTTTTCTGTTGTTAAGTAATAGTTACCAAGCACCATGTCCTGTGATGGAGTAACGATAGGTTTACCATCTTTTGGACCAAGGATATTTCTAGAACCAAGCATTAACTGTCTTGCTTCCTGAATTGCTTCTTCACCAAGAGGTGCATGGATGGCCATCTGGTCACCATCGAAGTCGGCATTGAATGCTGGACATGCTAATGGGTGAAGACGGATGGCACGACCTTCTACTAGCTTAGGTTCGAAAGCCTGGATACCTAATCTATGTAATGTAGGGGCACGGTTTAATAATACTGGGTGATGTTTGATAACATCTTCAACGATTGGCCAGATCTTATCATCCATCTTATCAATCATACGTTCTGCAGCTTTGATATTAGTTGCTAATTCGTTTCTTACTAATCCAGAGATAACGAATGGCTTAAATAAGTTAACAGCCATTTCTCTTGGAATACCACACTGGTACATCTTTAATGTAGGTCCTACAGCGATAACTGAACGTCCAGAGTAGTCTACACGCTTACCAAGTAAGTTCTGTCTGAAACGTCCCTGTTTACCTTTAAGTGTATGTGAAAGAGATTTTAATGCTCTTCCTCCAGCACCTGTAATAGGCTTAGAACGTCTACCATTATCAATTAAAGCATCAACGGCTTCCTGAAGCATACGCTTTTCATTCTGTACGATGATACTAGGTGTACCTAATTCTAATAATTTCTTTAAACGGTTGTTACGAGTAATAACACGTCTATATAAGTCGTTTAAGTCACTTGTCGCAAAACGACCACCGTCTAGCTGAAGCATTGGTCTTAAGTCAGGTGGAATAACTGGAAGAACATCCATGATCATCCATTCTGGCTGGTTATTAGAGCTTCTGAATGCATCAATTGCTTCAAGTCTCTTTAATAACTTCTGTCTCTTCTGACCCTGAGCTTCTTTTAACTGAGCTTCTACATCTTCAAGTTCAGCATCTAAGTCAACCTTCTGTAATAATACTTTGATTGCCTCAGCACCGATTTTAGCCTGGAACTGACCACCGAACTTTTCAACACAGTTACGGTAATCTCTTTCAGATAATACCTGCTTGTATTCAAGTGGTGTAGAACCTTTATCAGTAACAACATAAGATACGAAGTAGATGATTTCTTCTAACTGTTTAGGTGACATATCAAGGATAAGTCCCATACGAGATGGAACTCCCTTTAAATACCAGATATGTGCTACTGGAGTAGCTAATTCGATATGACCCATTCTTTCTCTTCTTACTGAAGAACGAGTGACTTCGACACCACAACGGTCGCAGACAACACCTTTATATCTTACTTTCTTATATTTACCACAAGCACATTCCCAGTCCTTAGTTGGACCAAAGATTCTTTCACAAAATAAACCATCTTTTTCAGGCTTCTGTGAACGATAGTTGATTGTTTCAGGTTTTTTGACTTCGCCATATGACCATTCACGAATCTTCTCAGGAGAGGCTAAACCGATCTGAATTGCTGAAAAATTATTATTCTCTGCCATTATTCTTCCTCCTCACCGCTTTTTCCAAATAATCCTTCGATAATATCATCGACTGATTCTGGAGCTTCATCATCATCGAAGCTGTCTTCTACGATATCATCTTCACCTTCGGCAACGAATTCTTCGTGAGTGTCAACTTCTTTATCTTCTTTTTCTTCTTTATCATCATTTTCTTCATCTTCTTTTGGCTTCTTAGGCGCATCGAATGAACGAGGGAAACGACGATCTTCATCTTCGATATTACCTACATTGATTTCATTACCTTCATCATCTAATAGACGAATATCTAATGCCAATGCCTGTAATTCTTTCTTTAATACTCTGAATGATTCAGGTAATCCTGGTTCAGGTAACTTCTGTCCCTTAACAATTGCTTCATAAGTCTTAACACGTCCTACAACGTCATCTGACTTAACTGTTAAGATTTCACGTAATGTATATGCTGCACCATAAGCTTCAAGTGCCCATACTTCCATTTCCCCGAATCTCTGACCACCGTTCTGAGCTTTACCACCAAGTGGCTGCTGAGTAACAAGTGAATAAGGACCAACTGATCTTGCATGTAACTTATCATCAACCATGTGACATAACTTGATCATGTACATGATACCAACTGATACTTCGTTATCGAAATATTCACCAGTTTTACCAGAAATAACTTTTTGTTTACCATTTTCTGGCATACCAGCTTCCTTCATGATATTTTCTAAGTCCTTAGAATTGATACCATCAAAGGCTGGAGTAGCGAAATACTGACCACCTAACTGTCTAGCAGCATAACCTAAGTGTAATTCTAATACCTGACCGATATTCATACGAGATGGTACCCCTAATGGGTTAAGCATGATATCAAGTGGTGTACCGTCCTGTAAATGAGGCATATCTTCTGTTGGTAAGATCTTAGAGATGACACCCTTGTTACCGTGTCTACCTGACATCTTATCCCCTTCAGAAATCTTACGCTTCTGAACGATATATACTTTAATAACCTTGTTTACACCTGGCTGTAAATCATCTCTTTCAACTTCTTTATAAGCAAGAGAGTTTGCTGAACCATACTTGTTTTCATTCTTTCTTTCTTTACCTCTACGAGTGAATACTCTGATACGATGTACGATACCAGAACCACCATGAGGTACTCTTAATGAGTTATCTTTAACTTCTCTAGATTTTTCACCAAAGATAGCTAATAATAGTTTTTCTTCTGCAGATAATTCTGCCTGTCCCTTAGGAGTAACTTTACCAACTAAGATATCGCCTTCCTTAACTTCAGCACCAACACGGATAATACCGTTTTCGTCTAAGTTAGAACGAGCATCATCACCTACGTTAGGGATATCTCTAGTAATTTCTTCAGGACCAAGCTTTGTATCACGACATTCAATTGTATATTCCTGAATGTGGATAGAAGTATAGTAGTCTTCTTTTACAAGCTTTTCATTCATGATGACAGCATCTTCGTAGTTATAACCATTCCATGTCATGAAACCTACAAGAACGTTCTGTCCTAATGCTAATTCACCCTGTTCCATAGCTGGTCCATCAGCAAGAACCTGACCCTTAAGAACATGTTCACCAGCCATAACAATTGGACGATGGTTGATACATGTACCAGCGTTAGATACAGTGAACTTTAATAACTTATATGTCTTTTCGGCACTTTCACCTTCAACGATGATCTTCTTAGCGTCAACATATTTAACAGTTCCTTCTTCTTTCGCAACAACTGCAGCACCAGAGTCTCTTGCAGCCTGGAATTCCATACCTGTTCCTACATAAGGCGCATGTGGATTTAATAGAGGTACAGCCTGTCTCTGCATGTTACATCCCATGAGGGCACGAGTCGCATCATCGTTTTCCAAGAATGGGATACATGAAGATGCAACTGATACGATCTGTTTAGGTGAGATATCGATGAAGTCGATTTCTTCTGGCTTAGCCATGATGTTTTCACCTAAATGACGTGAAATAACCTGTTCATCAATGATACGGTCATTTTCATCAGTCTTAACTTTTGCCTGAGCAATAATATAATTCTTTTCTTCATCTGCTGTCAAATAACGAATATCATTTTCATCAATAACGCAGTTATTTACTTTACGATATGGAGTTTCAATAAATCCATATTCATTTACTTTTGCATAAGATGCAAGTGTAGAAATCAACCCGATGTTAGGACCTTCTGGTGTTTCGATTGGACAGATTCTACCATAGTGAGATGGATGGACGTCTCGTACTTCATAACCTGCACGGTCTCTTGATAAACCACCAGGACCTAAGGCAGAAAGACGTCTCTTGTTTGTTAATTCGGCAAGTGGGTTAATCTGGTCCATGAACTGAGATAACTGAGAACTTGCGAAGAACTCTTTAATTGCAGCAGTTAATGGACGAATGTTTGTTAATGACTGTGGAGTCATAGAATCATCTTCAGCTAAAGACATTCTTTCCTTAACTACTCTTTCCATACGTGATAAACCGATACGGAACTGGTTCTGAACTAATTCACCAACAGTTCTAACACGTCTGTTACCTAAATGGTCGATATCATCTAATAAACCAATACGGCTCATTAAAGACACTCTATCTTCAGGTGCTAAGTCCTGAGAATCATAGATATCAACAAGGTTAAGCATATAAGAATATGCAGCAATAAAGTCTGAAATAGTGACAAACTTACTATCTAATGAAAGATCAGTACCGATTACTCTCATCTTGATAGACTTAGATTCATCTGTATATACATCTAATACCTGAATAGTATGATTAGAATGCATATTTTCGTTAGTTTTAATTTCTCTTGTATGTGCACCTGCTTCAAATACTGGCTTTAAGATTTCTAATTTATCTTTAGTAATCTTAGTACCTTCTGTCATTACAACGTTACCATCAACGTCAACAACATCTTCAGCAAGAACACGATCAGCAATACGATCTAATAAGCTTAATTTCTTACGTAACTTAAAACGACCTGCTTTTGCTAAATCATAACGTTTTGGATCGAAGAAACGCGCAAATAGTAATGAGTTAGCACCATCTAAAGTAGCTGGTTCACCTGGTCTCAATTTACTATAAATTTCCATCAACGCATCATCAGTGTTATGTGTTGGATCCTTTTCAAATGTATTGTAGAGGAACTGATGTTCTCCGAAAACTTCAATAATATCTTCATTTGAAGAAAGTCCTAGAGCACGTAAAAGAATAGTACCTGGAATCTTCTTCTGACGGTCAATACGAACATTTAGAACATCCTTGGCATCATTTTCAAATTCTAACCAAGTACCACGAGATGGGATGACCTGTCCATTGAAGACAGTCTTACCAATCTTGTCTGTTCCATTACCAAAATAAGCTCCTGGAGAACGAACTAACTGTGAAACGATAACACGTTCTGCACCATTAACAACAAATGTACCTGAATCTGTCATTAATGGGAAATCACCCATAAATACTTCACTTGTCTTGATTTCTCCAGTTTTCTTATTTACAAGACGTAAAGTAGCACGCAAAGGAGCTGCATAGATTGCATCTCTTTCTTTACTTTCATCTGCATCATATTTAGGCTCATCAAAACGACAGTCTACAAACTCCAATGATAATGTGTCGTTAAAATTTGTGATAGGATAAATATCCTCAAATACTTCTCTTATACCTTTTTCCTGAAACCACTTAAATGAATCTGTCTGAATTTCGACAAGGTTAGGTAGTTTCAAAGAACCACTAATACGAGAATAATTGCGTCGCTTAATGCGGCTTTCTGCAGTTCTTACATTCTTTTCCAAAATCCGTTCCACTCCTTTTTTAATCTCTATCTGCAAGCTAAAAAGGGTCAAAATGACCTGCTTTTATACATGAGTAGGCATTTTAGTATACTAGCACAAGGGTACTTTTGTGTCAACTCAAAAAGGGAAATTTATACAATTTCCCTATAGTTCATTATTTAATTGATTGAATTATGTAATAGCCTTTATTTCGCTTCAATACTTCCGCATTTCCAAAGACTTCTTCCATGCATTTCTTAGCACTTGGTGCACCCTGTTTCTTTTGTATAACAATCACAAGGCGTCCATTCTTATTTAAGTGTGAATAACTTTCTTTAAGAATAGTAGTCACAACACTTTTGCCAGCACGAATTGGAGGATTAGAGATGATCATATCAAATGTCTTCTCTACATTCTCATATGCATTACTTTCATATACATGCATATCTTCAAGATGATAATCTTCAATTGTGCGTTTAGCAAGTTCCATTGCGCGTCTATTGACGTCAACCATATCAAATGCGATATTTGGATAAACCATCTTTAAGCTGATACTCAAAGCACCATATCCACACCCAACATCCAATACTGATTTTACACCTTCTAGATTAACGGTGTCAAGTAGTGTTCTTGAACCGAAATCTACACTATCCTTAGAGAAAACACCACGATCACTATGAAACTCAATAGAATGTCCTTGATAATCGAAGTGAATGATCGTTGGTCTGCTTTCTATTTCATCATTTGTATAATAGTGTGACATTCTCATTCCTCATAAGAAAAAAGCCCTAAAATAGGGCTTTTATAATTGTGTTTGTATTAAATTACTTTAATTCAACAACAGCACCAGCAGCTTCTAAAGTTTCCTTTAACTTAGCACCTTCTTCAGCTGGTACGTCTTTCTTGATTTCAGATGGAACCTTGTCAACTAAGCCCTTAGCATCAACTAGTCCTAAACCAGTGATTTCTCTAACAGCCTTGATAACTTTAACCTTTGTAGGTCCAACTTCCTTAAGGATTACTGTTACGTTAGCAGCAGGTCCTTCTTCTTCAGCAGCAGCAGCAACTGCAACTGGAGCAGCAGCTGTAACGTCGAACTTTTCTTCGATTGCTTTTACTAATTCGTTTAATTCTAAGATTGTAGCTTCTTCTAAGTAAGCTAAGATTTCATCAGTTGTTAACTTTGCCATTTTAATATTCTCCTTTATTTCGATATTAAGCAGCTGCTTCTGCTTCAGCAGGAGCAGCTTCTTCTGCAGATCCGTCTGCTTCTTTGTCAGCTACAGCCTTAACAGCTCTAGCAACTTTTGATACTGGTGCCTTTAAGCAAGCCAATAACATTGATAACATACCTTCTTTGTTTGGTAACTTTGAAAGTTCCATAACTTCTTCTTTGCTCAATAATTTGCCTTCAACGATTGCAGTCTTGATTACAAGAGCTTCATGTTCCTTAGCAAATTTTGCTAGTACTCTAGCTGGAGCAACAGCGTCATCATGACCAAATGCAATAGCGTTTGGACCAGTTAAGAATTCATCTAATTCCTGTTTACCACAAGCTTCTGTAGCACGAAGAGCTAATTTGTTCTTATAAACTTTAAGTTCTACATTTTCAGCTCTTAAAGCACGACGAAGTTCAGTAACTTCATCAACAGTTAAGCCACGGTATTCAGCAACTACTACTGACTGAGCGTTAGATAACTTATCAGCGATTTCGTCGATGACTGCCTGTTTAGCGACTAATACTTTTTCGTTAGCCATTGTTACACCTCCATAAAAATTTTATTGCAACAATATACGCGTTATATAAAAACCCCTAGTTTACCTAGGGGTTTGTCATTTTCATACATGACAATATCCCTCGGTAACAAATTGAGACTTGCGTCAGTTACTGTCTACGGTATATTGATTGCGGCATTAATAATTAAGCAGCAACTTTTACTGCTGGACCCATAGTAGATGAAACTACGCAGTTCTTAACGTAAGTTCCTTTAACTGCTGCAGGTCTGATTCTTAATAATAAAGCATGGATAGCTTCATAGTTTTCAACTAGCTTAGCGCTGTCGAAAGATACACGACCGATTGGAAGATGTACGTTACCATCTTTATCAGTTCTATAATTAACTTTACCGCCCTTAGATTCATTAACTGCTTTAGCAACATCCATAGTTACTGTACCAGTCTTAGGGTTTGGCATTAATCCCTTAGGACCTAAAACACGTCCTAATTTACCAAGCTTAGGCATCTGATCAGGAGTAGCGATCATAACATCGAACTCTAACCAACCTTTAGCGATTTCATCTAAGATTTCCTGGCCACCAACTACATCAGCACCAGCGTTTTTAGCTTCTTCAGCCTTTGGACCTTCAGCGATAACACAAACTCTCTTTGTTTTACCAGTTCCGTTAGGAAGCACGATAGCTCCACGTAACTGCTGATCTGCATGTCTAGTATCAAGATTTAACTTGAATACAACATCAACACTTGCATCGAATTTAGCAGTAGTAGTCTTCTTAACTAATTCAATTGCTTCTTCGATTGAGTATAGCTTGCCAGCTTCAATCTGCTTAGCAGCTTCTACATATTTCTTTCCTTTTTTTGACATTTTCTTTCCTCCTTAAGTGGTCTTAACGGATAGACCTCCCACTGTAATGACGGAATTCAACTCCATCAGATTGCTAATTAATTAAGCGTCTAAGCCTTCTACTTTGACACCCATGTTACGTGCTGTTCCAGCAACGATTTTCATTGCTGCTTCTAAATCATTAGCGTTAAGGTCAGGCATTTTGTATTCTGCGATTTCCTTTAACTTGTCAGCACTTAGAGTAGCAACAGTCTGCTTTGAATCACTTGCAGCTTTCTTGATACCACAAGCCTTCTTGATCATTTCAGCAGCTGGAGCTGTCTTTAATACGAACTCAAAGCTCTTGTCTTCATAAACAGTCAAAACTACTGGTACAGTTTCACCATGACGATCTTTAGTCTGATCGTTGAATGCTGTACAGAATTTTGGCATCTGAATTCCTGCACCTGCTAGAGCTGGTCCTGGTTTAGCACCACCTGCTGGGAACTGGATCTTCATAATTCTTACTACTTTTTTACCATTATTTGCCACGGTACACACCTCCATTAAAATATTGTCCGTGCTGTGGTTCGTTTGGGCCGAAGCCCTCCCACGCATTTGACGCCATGCGTCGATTACCAATTATACATAATACAAAGCAAAAATCAATGCTTTTTTAATTTTTTTTGACTTTTTTTACTCAATCGATTTTAAAGACTCTACCATATTCACTTGATCAAGAATATGACGCATCGCCAGATTGATAACAATTGTAAAGCCCACTGTCATACCAAACGCAATTAAATAGATATAAAGCGGCATTGTACGAATAAATAACATATTATCCATTTCTACCGTTAATACAACAAATCGATGAAGGAAATAACCAAAGAACATACCAAGTGATGCCCCAATCAAAGATAGAATGATATTCTCTCTAAAGATATAGTCACAATATTCTTTACGGCGGAATCCTAATACCTTGATTGTTGCGATTTCACCTTTACGTTCACCAATGTTGATATTCGTTAAATTATAAAGAACAATAAAACAAAGTAAGGCAGCACATCCTGATAAGATGGCAACAATAATATTCAATGAAGACATTCTTTGCTGGAATTCATCAAGTGTAGCAGTGAGTCGTTCCATACTACCAATATCATGATGATCAAGATAGTTCTTCAAGGCGTTGATATTTGATTTCTTTGTATTCATATCTACATAAAGTATAGAAGCAGATGATTTCATACCAGTCAGATTTTCATAGAAAGTCTTACTCATATAAACTTGATGATTGACATAGTGTTCTACGATATCTGCCACCTTGACTGTATATTTACTATTATTAAGAGAGAAAGTAAGAGTTTCTCCTTTTTTCACATTCAGCTTTTCCGCAAGCTTCTGTGAGATAACAACACCCTCATCATTTAAGATAATCTTCTTTTTTGTTTTATAATCCTTAAAGTGAATAAAATTCTTAATTTCATCCGCATTGTCATATACAATCATCGTACTATAATAATCTTCACTATTGCCTAGTACTGTAATGTTTTGACGCATAGCACTCGTTAAGTTATGAATACCTTCTAGACGCTTGATCTTATTTTCAATCTTTTTTGTATCTTCTACATTAGTATTAAGTTTAATAAGTGCATCATATTTATATACTTCTACATATTGTGAAGGAATGATTTCAGAACAGCTGTTCTTAACACCAAATCCCAACATGATTAAGGCTGTACATCCCGCAATACCAATGACAGACATCCAAAAACGTTTCTTATAACGGAATAAGTTTCTCATAGTCACCTTCTGATTGAAATTCAATCGTTTCCATATAAAAGGTATACGTTCCATCAGTATTCTTTTACCTGCTTTAGGTGCTTTAGGACGCATCAAGACAGATGGTGTAGAAACAAGTTCCTGTAAACAGACACTTAATGTCGCAAGTAATGTAACACCAACAGAAATAAGTATAGTTACAAGTGAGATAGACCATTTCTGTACTAGTACTGCTGATTGATTAATGCCATACATTAAATATGTGAATAAGAAATAGATAATACGAGGGAAAGCCTGATTACCTACTAATATACCTAAGATACAGGCAAAGAATGTTGCTAGAAACGCATAGACAATATATTGCATTATAATATCCTTTTTACTATATCCTAGTGCACGAAGTGTTCCACAATAGCCTCTTTGTTCTTCTATCATACGTGTCATAGTTGTAAGAGAGACTAATGCAGCTACTAAGAAAAAGATGAGTGGGAATACTTGGGCAATAGATGCAATGGCCTGCTTATAGGATTCATAAGTCGCAATACCGACATTTTCACTTTTAGTAAGTGAATATAGAGTACCTTTGGGAATCTGACTTAATTGTGATTCTGCTTGTTCTATTTGTGCCTTTGCTTGATCTAGCTGTTCTTTTGCTGAGTTGAGCTGCAGCTTCGCATTATTCTCAGTGACTTCAAGTTTACTTTGCTGGATATTAAGTTCTGCTTCTGCTTCATCTAATTGTGATTGGGCTTTTTCTAATTGTATACGCCCTTCTAGTAATCGACCTACGCCTTGAAGTTTCTGATTAAACTGACCCAAACTTTCATTCATCTCAGTCAATATCTTTGTATAAGCATCCTCTGCTGATTCTTTATCCTTGATACTACCTAGAGTATCTTTAATAGAGTTCTGAAGTGTTTTGATTTCCTGATCTATTTTCTTAGTTTCATTATAGGCCTGCTGTGAGGCTTGAGTAACCTGTGATGCTTTCTTTAAATAGACCTTCTTTTGTTCATAGAATTGAATACGTGCTTGAGCTAACTTCACCTTTCCTTCAGATATCTGTGAGTTAAAGGAATCTAGATTGCGCTTGTATTCCTGATAACCTTCTTCATATTGTTTCTTTGCATCATCTAACTGTGATTGCATATCTCCTGTTAGTTGATCATATTGATCACTTATTTCTTCAGATAATGTACTCTTGATACGTGTATTTACTGCTTCAATCATATCATCATAATCAGAACTAAATAGATCATAATTCTGGGCACCTTCTACATCGACAAGTAAAGAAGTATATAGATGATCATTGTTTCTTAACTGAGCCACCTTGCTATTTAAACCAAGTTCTCTTGCCCCATCATTTAATACTTCCACAAATCCACTATTGGTTCCATCACCTAGTGTATTAGTTCCTCTGTCTACATTACTGATATATCGTGGATCATTCACAATACCTACAATCTTATATGTCTTTGTCCCATTATCATTAGAAAGTTCAATTGTATGTCCCAGCTTGTAATTATATTTACCAAGATTAACATCAATAATACATTCATTCTCTTTTTTAGGATAACGTCCCTTTAATAGTTCAGGACGATCCAGCATATTTTGATCATAGTGATCCTGTGAATAAACAGTGACACCTGATTTACCATCCTTATGTGAAAATAATGCATCAAACTGATAACATGGGACAACCTTCTTCACACCCTTAAGGCTTCTTACCTTTGCGACATCTTCATCAGAAAAGCCAAGTGTCGCAATATAAGTGAGATCGGCATAATTATGATTATTGAGATATGTATCTACACTAGAAGCCATTGTATAAGGGGTATTTCTAAGCCCTGAAAAGACTGCAGCACCTAAGAATATAATCATGAAGATGGAAAAGAAACGTCCTTTAGACTGACTGATGTTCTTAAAGACAGTTTTCCAATAGAATTTCTTTTTTACCATTCAATATTATCGATGGATTCAGGATGTTCATTATATTCCTGTCTTTCCACTTTTCCATTCTTAAGATGTATGACTTGATCAGCCATTGGAGCAAGAGCTGAGTTATGTGTAATAACGATTACAGTCATTCCATAGTTATCACACATATTTCTTAATAAACCAAGAATTGATTTACCTGTTTGATAATCAAGTGCACCTGTTGGTTCATCACATAATAATAGTTTAGGATTCTTTGCGATAGCACGGGCTATGGCTACACGCTGTTGTTCTCCACCTGATAACTGTGCTGGGAAGTTATCTTTACGTTCTCCAAGACCAACACGTTCTAAAATATCTACTGAATTAAGTGGATCCTTAGAAATCTGAGAAGCAAGTTCTACATTTTCTAATGCTGTTAAGTTCTGTACAAGATTATAAAACTGGAAAACAAAGCCAATATCATCTCTTCTATAATCTGTTAATTGTTTATCATCATAAGTCGCAATATTATGACCATCTACAAGAATAGTGCCACTTGTAGGTGTATCCATACCACCAAGCATATTTAATATAGTTGTTTTACCAGCTCCAGAGGCACCTACAATAACTGTGAATTCACCTTTATTTACTTTAAAATTCACACCATTATTTGCATAAATAGTGACATCTCCCATTGTATAGCTTTTCACAACATTCTTTAGTTCAATAAATGCATCCATACATTTAACCTCCTATTATTATTGTAAGTGATACCATTTTTATCTTCAAGCACAAAAATAGACATGCATAAGCACGTCTATTCTTCGATCTTCTTAAGCTGAATTAATTCCAAATCAATAGGTGTAAGGTTACCTAAGAAATCAACAAGTACTGTTGCTGTTTCTTTTTCTTTATCGATAGATTCTACTTTACCACTCTTAGCTGCAAATGGTCCAGCAAGAACTTCTACATAATCACCTACACCAAAATCAATTTCTACAGCTGTAGTCTGTACACCCATTGACTTTAAGATTGGATCTAATTCTCTCTTATTTACTGGGAAAGGTTTAGCCCCTCCACCAGATGATCCGATGAATCCTGTAACACCTGGTGTATTACGAACAATATACCAAGCTTCATCAGTCATGATCATTTCTACAAGAACATAACCAGGGAACATATTTACTGTCTTGTTCACTTTCTTACCGTTCTTGATTTCTGTTTCAACATGTTCTGGAATCACAATATTGAAAAGGATATTCTGAAGTCCCATTGATTCAACACGTTTTTCAAGATTTTCTTTTACTTTATTTTCATGACCTGAATATGTATTAACAACATACCATTGTCTTCCTTCATTATTGGAATCATGAGTTTCTTCAGTATTTTCTACTTTAGTTTCTAATTCTTCTGCCATATTAACTTAACCCCAATGTCTTTAAAATTAATGCAATTAATGCATCTGCGCCATAGAAATAAACACCTAGAATTACTGTAAATGCAAGTACTACAAATGCATCACGAGCTAATTCTTTCTTTGTTAACCAATGAACATTTTTAATTTCCTGACGAATACCTTTTAGAGAAAACCATTCTTTAAATTTTAATGGATTCTTATCTTCTTGTTCTTCTAAACGTCTTTGACGTTCTAATTTCTTTGCTTTTCTAAGCTCCTTGCGTTCCTGCTTAAGCTTTTCTTTTCTAGCCTTATCATCCATGGATGCAGCCTCCTTATTTCGATTCTCTATGTATCGTATGCTTACCGCATTTCTTGCAGTACTTACGTAATTCTAAACGTTTTACATTTGTTCTGTTATTCTTATAAACTGAATAATTACGTGATAAGCATTCCGTGCATACTAAGATTACCTTTTCTCTCATCTTATCACTCCTTAACCTAAATTAATTTATCATAAATACACAATATCGTCAATTGATAATTAAGAACTCCCCTAATGGATGTGCTCTTAATTTAGTCATTACACGATAAACACTGTTATAAACACACTTTATTGAAATATTAAGCATCAGTGCCACCTCTTTTTCAGGATATCCTAATAAAACAAGATGAAAGATTTTTTGATCTCTTTCTGATGTCTCATTCTGGATAATCGCATAAATAAGTTCCCAGATTTTTTCTAGATTCTGTGCTTTTTGTGGAGAGTACTCCACTTTTTGATCTGCAATCAATTCACCATAAGTGCGTGAATCTTCATAGTTCACAATCTTATCTAGAGAAACAGATTTCTTTTCATAACGAGTAAAGAAAGTATATTGTTTCTTGAGTAATGATTGCATCTTTTTAATAATACAGCTTTTCGCATATACATCAAATGTAGTATCCAAGTCATCACGATAGCTCCAGAATACTTTATCGAAGGTAATCAATCCTACCTGCAACAAGTCCTGTGCTTCTAGAGACATAGATGAGATATACTTCATCTTTCTCATCACTGCTTTGACTAAAGCATCATAATAACTATAAAGATATTGTAATGCGACAGGATCATTAGATCTTGCTAAATAAATCAGTTCCTTTAATGTACGATCATCCATAGATCATCCTCCTCTTAGAGAGGATGACGTGAGTTATATACCTGATAAAGTAATACGGCAGTCGCTACAGAGGCATTGAGTGAATTGACATGACCTACCATTGGTAGAATGACATTCATATCACAATGTTCTTTTACTAAACGAGAAATACCAAATCCTTCTGATCCAATCACAAGAACAAGTGGCATATTGTAATCTACAGCACGATAATCTGTAGAGTTATCTAATTCACAACCTACTACCCAGAATCCTTCTTTCTTTAAAGAATCTAAAGTACGAGATAAGTTTGTTACCTGAGCCACAGGAACATGGTCAATAGCGCCAGTTGATACCTTTGCGACTGTCGCATTTAAACCAACAGAACGCTTCTTACCAATAATAACACCATCTACACCAATTGCATCACATGTACGAATAATAGCCCCTAGGTTGTGAGGATCTTCCATACCATCAAGCATTAATAAGAGTGGCTGTTTTCCTTCTGGAATGTTACGTACGATATCTTCTAAAGGTGTATAGTCATAACCATCAATTAAAGCCATAACACCTTGATGGTTTACATTCCCTACAAGTTTAATAAAGCAATTTTTATCCGTCATCCTCATTTTTATATTATTCTTGCGACACAACTTCACAATATCATCATTCTTTGACTGGTTCTGAATCATAACTTCATAAACCTGTCTAGGTCCTGTTAATAGTTCTTTGACGGTGTTTTTACCATAAATCCATTCTTTCACTTTGTCACTTCCTCTTCTTCCACATATTTCTTAAATAATTCAAATATTTCATCTAATCTTTCTGTCTGCTTAGTGAGATAAAGATGTCCAATCATTGATTCAAAACCAGAAGACTGGTTATGAACAACAACTGATTTATTCTTAACTGAATGTCCTTTGCAGTTGCGTCCGCGTTTGAATAAGCGCACTTCTTCTTCAGTAAAGAAGTTTTTAGAGAGGGCATATTTCATAAAGCCTGCATGGGCATAAGCACTGACATATTTAACAGAAGCTCTCTGTAATTCATGAGGCTTCATAATTCCCTTCTCTGTGAGTAAATATTCACGGACATATACTTCAAAGACTGCATCACCTAAATAAGCAACAGCGAGTGCATTCATTAGCTCTGGACGCATTATAGAATGCCTCTTTCAGTTAAATCTTTTCTAACACGGTCTGCTTCATCAAAGTTCTTTTCTTTCTTATAAGCATTCCATTTTTCATATAAAGCGATATCTTCTTCAGATAATTTAGTACCTTCAAATAAGAAACCTAAAACATCCCCCATCTTAACAAGAGTTGCATATTCAGTCGCAATGACATCATTGTCTTTTTCTCTCACACGCATCACCTGATTCAATACTTTTACCTGATCTAATACTTGTGTTAATGCGAGAGATGTATTTAAATCATCTTCTAATGCATTGACCATTGCATCCACAGTTTCCTTCTTATAATCATGAGCAGGAACATGGTTCACCTGTAAATATAAAGACGCATTCTTAGTCGCATTTTCTACTTTAGATACTTCTTTACGTACACCTGCAATAACATCATCAGTCATATTTAATGGATTACGATAGTGAGTAGATAACATCAACCATTTGAATACATTGCATCCAAATTCTACAATTAAATCCTTAGCCCATAATACATTACCTAAAGACTTAGACATCTTTTCACCATCTATATTGATCATCTGATTATGCATCCAATAGTCAGCGATAGGATGTCCATTATAAGCCATAGACTGAGCAATTTCATTTTCATGATGAGGGAACTTTAAATCCTGTCCTCCACCATGGATATCAATCTTACCATCCTTGAATAGCTTATTAATCATGACAACACATTCAGTATGCCATCCTGGTCTACCTTTTGACCAAGGTGTATCAAACTGAATACCTTCATCTGTCTTTTTCCACAATGCGAAGTCAGTTGTACTTTCTTTCTTTTTGTCATCAACAGAAAGAGTACGATCACTTGCCCCCGCAATTAAATCTTCTACCTTAATACCTGATAACATACCATATTCTTTAACCTTAGTAACACGGAAATAAACATCTCCATCTACTTCATAAGCATAACCCTTATCAATTAATGCCTGGATGAAATCAATGATTTCAGGCATAGTTTCAGTGACTCTTGGTTTATATGTAGGATCTTCAATATTTAATCCTGCTCTGACATCTTCATATGCTTTGATATATTTATCAGTTAATTCTTTTTCTGTAATACCTTCTGCTTTAGCAGCTTTGATGATCTTATCATCTACATCTGTATAGTTAGATACAAAAGTCACATCATTACCTAGATATTCAAAAGTACGTCTTAATACATCAAATACGATCATTGGGCGTGTATTTCCAATATGAGCATGGTTATAAACTGTAGGACCACAAATATAGATAGAAACTTTACCTTCTTCAATTGGCTTAAATTCTTCTTTTTTGTTTGTTAATGTGTTAAATAGTCTCATAACATCCTCCTCAAATAAAAAAAGCTCATGATAAAGACGATCCACCTTACCATAGCTTTTCACTCTTAACGCAAGTCAAACGTTCTTTCTTTCAAAAAGACTCAGATGGGTGCATCCTAGAACCTCCCACTAGATGCTTTCACCACTTCATCCTCGCTGTAAGCTTCTTGTTCTATTCATTCTCATCTATAATTTACTTCACTATATCAAATTATCGTCTATTCTTCAAGACAAACGCCGTTCTTATTTCTTTGTATCACTTAATTTTTTTGATAACTTATCTAAACCTTTAGATGTAAGAGACAAACCTTTTGCACCAAAGTCCTTTAAATCATTCATACCATCCTTGAATTCTTCTGTTTCAGTCACTTTTTTAATGCCATCTTTGGCCTTTTGAAATGTTTCTGATTCAGAAACAGTATGTGCTGCTTCTTTTGCACGATCAACGCATTTATTAATATTCTCTTCACTTAATATTTCTTCAGTATTCTCTTTAACTCTTTGAATACCCTTTTGTACTTCTTCACTTTCAGCAAACTCTTTGACTTTATCTAATATACTCATAATATCATCTCCTAAGCAAAAAGATGGAGGAAACTCCCCCCCATCTTTGTATTAACCAAGTAATGAACCAAATACTCTTAAATATTCATCAGCTGAACGATCCCAGTCTAATTTTTCAGTCATAGCACGATAAATTAAACCATTCCATTGATCTTTATCATCATAGTAGATATGTAATGCATAATCGATAGTGTCCATCATTTCATGAGCATTATAATTAGCAAAACTGAATCCAGTACCAGTACCATCAAATTCATTGAATGGCTGAACACTGTCTTTTAATCCACCAGTTTCTCTAACGATAGGAATTGTACCATAACGTAAAGACATCATCTGAGATAATCCGCATGGTTCAAATAACGAAGGCATTAAGAACATATCACAGCCTGCATAAATACGACAAGATAAACCAAAATCATATTTTAACTGTAATGAAATCTTTGGATTACCAAAACCAGCAATTTCTTCTAATGGTTCTTCATATTTCTTATCACCAGCACCAAGAATTAATAGCTGAACCTTTCTCTGCAGGATTTCTTCCATACGATTAAGGATCAAGTCTAAACCCTTCTGCCATGTTAATCTAGTTACAATACCAATAAGTGCAACATCAGGATCTTGTGGTAATCCTACCTCAGCCTGTAATGCAAGCTTATCCTTCACCTTTTCAGTATAAACGCTATTAGCGTTGAAATGGTAAGGAATATTTGGATCTGTTTCTGGGTTATTTGTATCATAATCGATACCATTCAAAATACCATAAAGATCATCTTTACGCATAGCAAGGATACTCTGTAATCCTTCACCATAAGCATCTGTTAGAATCTCCTTGGCATAAGTTGGAGATACAGTTGTAATTGTATCTGAATAAAGAATAGCTGCTTTCATCATGTTCATGCAATCATCATTACGTACATTACCATTGTAATATAAGTAGTTATCTAAACCAAATAGATCATTCAATAAGAATGGATCACATTTACCCTGATAAGCGATATTATGGATTGTGAATGTAATCTTCACATTACCATAGAAATCATAATAGCAATATCTTTCTTTATATAAAGGCGCAATCATAGCAGTCTGCCAGTCATGTAATGATAAGATATCTGGCATGATATCTAAACGAGATAAGCATTCAAGAACTGCAAAGTCATAAAATGCGAATCTTTCATAATCATCATCATAACCATATAAACCAGGTCTTCTGAAATATTGTTCATTATCCACAAAGAAATAAGTCACACCATCATATACTGCCTTAAAGACACCACAATAGCATCTTCTCCATCCTACCCATAAATAGAAGTTAGTCACATATTCTAAAGTTTCTGGAAACTTGATATCCTGATACTTAGGAAGAATGACATAACATTCATGACCTTTCTTCACAAGTTCTTTTGGTAAAGAACCGATAACGTCAGCGAGCCCTCCAGATTTAATATAAGGAAGTGCTTCACCAGCAGCAAAAACGATTCTCATTAGACAATGTCACCTTCTTTGACATACAATGGATCACTTGCATCGCCAATAAGTTCTTTAACATGTTTTACCTTAGCATCTTTATCCATAATAACATTTTCAAGATGAGCACCTGCTTCTACTGAAGAACCACTAAATAGGATAGAGTTCTTAACAACAGCGCCTTTACCAATCTTAACATTACGTCCTAAGATACTATTTTCGACAACTCCATCTACAAATACACCGTTCGCAATATAAGAGCTCTTTACTTCAGCATCCTTTAGATACTTTGAAGGTGGTGTATCGTTAGTATTTGTGAAAATTGGCCAGTTAGACTTGAATGCCTGAGTTGATACATCGATATCAAGGAATTCAAGAGATGTCTTGAAGTAAGCTGCATATGAATCAATGCATTTTGCGAATCCTTTATATTCATAAGCGTTGATCTTCATTTCATCTTTTAAATAATTTAAAGTATCTCTTAAATCATAGAATACAGATACTTTCTGTGCTTTATAAAGCATCTTGATTAATGCTTTTCTATTAATTACATAAGTTTCAAGTGAGATTGAACGATCCTTGCGATTACCTTTATTTAATTCAAAATCAACAACCTGCTTGTCCTTAATCTTTAAGAAATCAGAACCGATAAATGTTTCATTCGCATTCTTAATTTTCTTATATACGACAGTCACATCACAACCAGATTTTTCATGTGCTTCTACAACATCAGAGAAATCCATAGTAGTAATGATATGTGCTGGAGAAATAACAACATAATCTTCAGTTGATTTTTCTAAGAATGCAATATTTTCTAACATATTGTTGATGTCATGGTTATACATGTTACTGTTTGCATATTTTTCATCATATAATAATGAAATACCACCTCTTTTAGAGTTAAAGTTCCATGCATTACCAGAGCCAATATGTTTCAATAATGATCTTGGTTTTTCTTTTACTAAAATACCAACTTTATCAATACGAGAGTTTGAAAAGTTAGATAATACGAAGTCAATAACACCATAACGACCCAAGAAGCTAACTGAAGCAACTGGACGTCTTTCTGTTAATCCTTTCAAAGATACATTACTATGTAAATTGATTAATCCTACTACATTTGCCATTTGCTCTTCACTCCTTATCTGCCATTGTCACTTACTAAAGCGACTTCTTTTGCTTCATCATTCACAACTATTCCAGCTTTAATTACAACGCCTTCATCAATAATTGCTTTCTTGACAACAGCGCCTTCTTCAATAAGAACACCAGGCATTAATACTGAATCAATAACCTTAGCACCTTCACCTACGTTAACATTATTGAATAAAACAGATCCTTCAACTTCACCATTAACAACACATCCCTGTGTAACTAATGAATTCTTTACACTTGCATCTTTACCAATTAACTGTGGCTTACCAAGTGTATCTTCTGAATAGATCTTCCAATCTTTCTTGATATTATAAAGATCAAGTTCTTTATCATCAAGAAGGTCCATATTTGCCTGCCATAAGCTTTCAACAGTTCCTACATCTTTCCAATAGCCATCAAAAGTCCAAGCATATAACTTCTTCTTATCTGCAAGCATGGCAGGAATAATATTCATACCAAAGTCATGCTTACTGTTTTCATCTGCTGCATCAGCAATTAAGTATTTACGTAATTCTTTATAACTGAAGATATAAATACCCATTGAAGCCAATGTAGATTTTGGTTTTTCTGGTTTTTCTTCGAATTCATAAATATAGCCTTTATCATCTGTATTCATGATACCAAAACGGCTTGCTTCTTTTAAAGAAACATTTAATACAGCAACAGTTAAATCTGCACCTTTTTCTTTATGCACATTCAACATTTCTTCATAATCCATCTTATAAATATGGTCACCAGATAAGATTAATACATATTCTGGATCATACTGATCTAAGAAGCTAATATTCTGATAAATTGCATCAGCAGTACCTGCATACCAAGTAGCACCTACTTCTCCTCTTTCACGTGCTGGTAGAATTGCAGCAAGTGAGTTATTACCATCAAGACCCCATTTAGTGCCTGAACCAACATAAGTTCCTAATAGTACTGATTCATACTGTGTTAAAACACCTACTACATCAATACCTGAATTGGCACAGTTACTTAGTGGGAAGTCGATAATACGATATTTACCACCAAAGTAGACAGCAGGTTTAGCAACTTTTGCAGTTAATTCTTTTAATCTTGTTCCACGGCCACCGGCTAGGATCATAGCAACGATTTCTTTACCCATTTCTCTATCTCCTCCTAAAAAATGTAATCGCTTTCTTTTCGATAAATCTATTCTATCACAATTGGTACAATTATGATAGTTATAAGATTCAATTTCATTAAATTCTTACATTTATTATACTACACATCTATTACATTTTAAATATAAAAAAAGTCAGACTTACGCGTAAGTTTGACTTAATAGTTCTGTTTGAGATATTTTCTGACAGAAGAAATAAAATGAAGTGAACCTGTAATAACAATCTGATCATGTTTAAGTAATGCGACTTTAATAGCTTCCGCAAAATGTGGGACTACAGTTACAGTACTAAAGCTGCGATAACTAGCTAAATCAGATGCACGTTCATCATTGAATGAAGTGAGATAAATTGGATAACCTGCTTCATCAATCAGTTCAATCATTTCATCCACATCTTTATCCTTTAAACCTGAAAAGATAAAGACTGTATCTTCAGCACGGACATACTGCACTGTACTTAGTAGCGCTTTAATACCATCTGTATTATGCGCACCATCAAGAATAACTTGATGTCCTGCTACAGTCATCATTTCAAAACGACCATACCATACAGCACTTTCTATCGCCTTTTCAGTTGTTTCTGAATCTAAAGTAATAAGCTTATTCGCAATAGTAAGAGCTAAACGCGCATTCGCAATCTGATAGATTCCCTGATTCTTTAAAGTAAAGGCCATATCACGATAACGGAAATGGAATGGATAACGTGATACCTGATATTCAGGTACAACAACCATTGTCGCACCCATTGCATCACATTGTTCCTGTAATCTTGCGAGTACTGTTCCTTCTACTTCACTTGTAATAAAGTATTGTCCTTCTTTAATGATTCCCATCTTTTCATTGATGACATCATAAAGACTAGGGCCAATCTGATCTAAGTGGTCATTCCCAATATTAGTGATTGCACTAATAATTGGCTGAATGACATTTGTCTTATCATTAGCACCACCAATACCACATTCAATAATACGATAATCTAAGTCATGAGTAGAGAAATAATCTAACATGATTAAAACATCAATTTCAAACATAGATAGATTCTTTTCTTCAATGACTGATTCATATTTATTAATGAGTGCAAGTAAATCTTCATCGCTAATAGGATGATCATCAATACGAATACGATCATTATGCTTAATCATATAAGGAGAAGTAAATGTTCCTACATGATATCCGTGCGCATTTAAAATACTTCTTAGATAGTTCACTGTAGAACCTTTTCCATTTGTACCTGCAATATGAATCATATTCTTCTGTTTTGTATTAATGCCTAATTCTTCTAGGATTCTTCCAAATGATTCAATTGTATTCTTATGTCTCTTAGATTCAATATATGCGATTGCTTTATCTATATTTCTAAACATTAATCAATCCTCCAATCTATTGGTTCTATCCCTTGACTAACAAGAAATTCATTAGTACGAGAAAATGGCTTAGAGCCAAAGAAACCACGATGAGCACTCAAAGGAGATGGATGCGCACTTGTAATGACACAATGTTTATTTGTATCAATCATACTGGCTTTGTTTTCTGCCTGACGTCCCCATAAAATAAACACAACAGGCTTTTCACGTTTATTCATCTCTTCAATAATATGATCAGTAAAGATTTCCCAGCCTTTACCTTTATGAGAATTTGCACATCCTTCCTGTACTGTTAAGACAGTATTTAAAAGAAGAACCCCCTGCTTTGCCCAGGCTGTCAAATCACCATGATTTGGTATATCAATACCTACATCATTATGAGCTTCTTTATAAATATTCACAAGTGAAGGTGGTATGCGTACGCCTTTATTCACACTAAAAGCTAAACCATTGGCTTGATGTAATTCATGATAGGGATCCTGACCTATAATAACAACCTTTATATCTTCATAATCACAGAAGTTAAATGCATGCAATATATGATTATGAGGAGGAAATATTGTCTTAGAAGCATATTCTGCTTCTACAAATTCATGTAATGCTTGATAGTAAGGCTGTTTGGCTTCATTTTCAATAATAGATTTAAATGTCTTCATGAAAAATAAACTTCTTAATTAATTCCGCAACTACACCTTCATTATTATCTGCATGCGTTGTGTAGTCACATGCTTTTTTAACATCTTCAACCGCATTACCTGCAGCAACAGCTAAACCTGCTTTTTTAAGCATTGCCATATCATTATAGTTATCTCCAACCGCAATAGTTTCTTCTATCTTGATACCTAATTGATCTGCAAGATGCTGGAGTCCTACTCCTTTATCTACGCCTTCTTTATTGAATTCCATATAACGGTTAGAAGAATAGCTTACTGAACATCCTTTAGTAATATCTGTCATTTTGGGTTCTAAACTCATTAAATAAGGCACATCCACATTCTGATATAAAATCTTTGCGATAGTGGCATCCTTTAAGAAATCAACACTGTTTTCTTCTGGATAAACTACTTCAAGCTTTTGGTGCTTGAGTCTTTCTGCTTCAGACTCACTTAAGTTATATATATAAAGTGTATCATTTGTATAAACATGTATGCAGACATCCTGTTTTAAACCAAATTCAAAGATTTCCTTCATCTTATCAAATCCTAAGCCATTGAATTCAATAATACGATTATCTTTATTCTCAGTTAAAGCAGCACCGTTGAAGCTTAAAACATATTCTCCTTCCATATCTTTTAAACCTAACTGTGTAAGTTCAGGTAAGATCTGCATATAACCTCTTCCTGTTGCTGGTACAAACTTCACTCCACGTTCCTTCACTGCTTTTTGAATCCAATAAATATTACTTTCTGGTACAACATGGTCATCATTTAATAAAGTTTCATCTAAATCACTTGCAATTAATTTATATTCCATCTCTTATGCCTCCTTTAATACAAATGTTTCTATTACTTCTTTCACTGCACCTTCATCAAAATTCTTTTCACAGACATAATCACTGATTTCTTTAATATCATCAGCAGCACAGCTCACACAGGCTCCTAGTCCTGCTTCCTTAATCATTGACACATCATTATAATTATCGCCAATCGCAATTGTATCATTAATATCAATATTCAAATAATCTGCAAGCCACTTTAAACCTACACCCTTATTAATACCAATCGCATTACATTCTAGATAACGATTAGAAGAGAAAGTGAGTTCTACTTGATCTCCAATATCCTGATACATCTCATCACGTAATTCCTTCAAATAATTCATATCTCTCTTTACTAAAAGAATCTTAGCGATAGATTCATTTTTTAAGAATTCAGTCTCATGATCATAGATCACCTTCATTGGCGTTTTCTGCTCAATCTTTCTATTTACTTCAAATTCATCTGGATTATAGATATAACAGCAGTCTAATGTAAAAACGAGCATGCAAAGATTTTCTCTACATCCATAATCAAAACATTTCTTTAATAATTCATAATCAAGACCCTGGAAATGAAGAATCTTAAAGTCTTTATTCTCTACTACAAGACCCCCATTAAAACAAATAGAATATTCACCAGGCATATCATATGTACCAATTTCTTTAAGAATATCCCCAATCATTCTATGAGATCGTCCCGTTGCGACTACAAAACGCAAGCCATGCTTTTTAGCCTCATGTATTGCCTCCTGATTAAATACAGGGACATGCTGTCCTATAAGAAGTGTTTCATCTAAATCCGATAACATCATTTTATACATAGTCATTCTCCTCCATATAAATAAGACATAAAGATTGGTACTCTATTTCTCCAGCAGGCTTCACTATGTACATCATATTCAAAGACACGATACATATAGTCAATTCCTTTTTGTCTTATTAAATATTCTATTTCATTATTAGACCATAAATAATCCTGACTCAAAGAGTCATCGTAATAACCTTCTTTACCGCCTACATCAAAATAAAAACGTTCAAGACCACTTAAGTCACTTGTCTTCACTAAATCAATAAATTCCTTTTGATAGAGCCAATAAGCAGTTGAAACTGCAGCGCCTTTATGAAATACATCTGGATGCTTCATACAGGCATAAGCAGTGATTACTCCACCAGAAGAGCTCCCTATCATAGCCGTATCATCTTTTAATGTACGATAACGACCATCTATATATGGTTTTAGATCATGAATCAACCATTCACAGTACTCTTCTCCAGTTCCTTTAATGAGCTCATGAGACCCATCACGCATCAAGACCCCACTCTCAACATCCCAGGGACTATATTCACTTGCACGACCATATTCACTAAAGACGCAGGGAATAGCTACTACAATAACCTTTAAACCACTTTTCTTTAAATAATCTTCCATACCCCAGCTGACACCAATATAAGCCTGATCATCAAAAAAGGCATTCTGACCATCATTCATATAAAGAACAGGATATCTCTCTTCACTTTGGTAATAATCATCAGGAAGATATACAATTATATTTTTATCTCTACATTTATTATAAATCTTCTGAAACATACAATCTCCTTACAAAAACAAATAAGCACATGCTTATTTATTTTCCGGTAGAATAATCACTTCTTCACCATTTTTAGAAAATATATAATGACTACGCGCATAACGTACTACATAATCACTATCATTTAAACTATCTACTTCTTTTGCGAGTTTTGCTTTTTCTTTCTTTAATTCATTCTCTTGTACAACAAGTTTCTGATAAGTGGCCTTCTGAGCCTGAATATGCTGTACTTTTGCATATAAAGTATAAATAAGAAATACAGAAATTATGATAAAGACAATTCCATATATATTACCCATTTTTCTTTTCTTTTTAGCCATTCGAGTCAACTCCTTAACTAATCGAATTATACCATTATTCTAGCATTAAAAAAAGAACCTTACAAAAGGCTCTTAGTAAATAGTTTCTTCTTCTACTTTTTCTTCTTTAATAATTTCATAAAGAGAAGATGCTTCATCCTTTAATACATGGTCTTTAAGCATCAATACTTTCACTGTTAAGATAGTACGTCCAAAGCTGACTTCTATTTCATCACCAATTTTCACTTTAGTGGCAGGTTTAGCAACTTTGCCATTGACTTTAACACGTGATGCTTCACTTATTTCTTTAGATAATGTTCTTCTCTTAATAATACGTGATAGCTTTAAAAATTTATCTAATCTCATTATTTATCCTCTTCAAATAATCCATTCGCAAATATAAAATCAATATCTTCTTTCTTAAAGAAGTCATACTGTTCTTTTTCTTTAATTGTCCAGGCACCTATTTTAATATGTCTACTTTTTAAATCTACTATTTCTTCATGTGTCAAATAAGAATAACGACTATGAATACCATCTAAATGATGATCAATCACCTGCTGTTTTCACTTCTTATAACCTCTTAGTACGATTAAAGCATAATAAGAATCAGGCATTAAAGCACGCATATTTAATAATCTTTCTAGACTTGTAGAAGAAAAATAAATACGATCTGTCATATGATGCTTCATAATCACATCTCTTAGTTTTTCTTCAAGACCACTAGATACAGTATCCTTGATTTCTATATTCAATAATTTATCGGTAGAATCAAGTAATGTCAAGAGAGAATCAAGTGTAGGAATCTGTTCTGTGATATCCATCTTATTATTATAATTATATTGACGTGCTTCTTTAAATGTCATATTTCTTAAAACACCTTTACCATTACTTGTACGATTGATCTTATCATCATGTAGTAACAGAAGTTCGCCATCTATTGTCATCTGTACATCTGTTTCTATCCCTTCAAATGAAGAATTGACTGCTTGTTCAAAAGCAGACATTGTGTTTTCTGGAAATAAATCACTATACCCTCTATGTGCTAATCTTTTCATCATAATCACCCTTTCTAACAAAAAAAGCCAGCGTTCAGGTCACTGGCATGAGGCAGTTGAAGAGAATCGGCAGGTGCTAATGTTCTCTTCCTATTTCATTATAACATCTTTCTGTAATAAAGATAGCCATAAAAAGTAATTCTATCTAAAAAGGATTTCCGAGGAAATCCTTCACTTTGGCCATTCTTTACTACATAAACGGTTAGAAATGATCATTCCAACAACAAGTACGAGGAATGAGAAATCAATTCCCTTAGGGAATAAAACGTTTAATATTAATGCGAAAAGAATGCTTAATAATGTAATATTGAGTGCTTTAGAAGAAATCTTTCTCTCTTTATATATCTTATACTGCATCTTGATCTGCAGGAATGCCAGAACAAGCGCAACAACAGCCACTAAACTATCGATATAGAAATTGATTAAATACTTCTGATTGATCAGCTCTTTGACAAACATAAGAGCAATATAGGAAGTCATGGTCCCTACCATCATAGAAACCATAAGCTTTTCTCTATCTTGTTGAAACTTCATTATCGTTTGATTTCTAAGCTATGAGTAGATGTTTCCTGAATATGTGAATCAAATAATGCCTTCATTAATGAGATTGCATAGTAAGTATCCTTGATACCAGCAGTTTCATATGATGAATGCATTGCAAGCTGAGGTAAACCGATATCTACAGCATTCATAGAAGCCTGAGCCATAGCGATATTACCTAAAGTACTTCCTCCAGCCTTATCTGAACGGTTAGCGAAATACTGTAGAGGTACATCTGCGCCAGATGCAAGAGACTTTACAACTGCCATTGATACGCCATCACTTGTATATTTCTGACCAGCATGTGACTTAACAACAACACCTTCGTTCATATAAGTGCAGTTAGTTACATCAGTATGTTCTGGATGGTTTGGATGTACAGCATGTGCATTATCTGCAGAAAGCATAAAGCTTGATGCAAGTGCACGGTGGTAATCTTCTTCAGTCTTACCTAAAGCATTGTTGATACGAATTAATGTATCTCTTAATAATGTAGAGTCAGCACCCTGCTTAGTTCCTGAACCTACTTCTTCGTTATCGAAGCAAGCCATGATATCGATAGATTCATCGTTATAACCAGCAAGTAATGCCTTTAATGAAGCGAAACCACACTGTAAGTCATCTAAGTGACCTGCAGAAATGAATTCTTCATTAGCACCCCAGATAGATGGAGCCATACGGTTATAAAGATATAAGTCATGTCCTAAGATGTCTTCTTTCTTTACACCTAATTCATCCGCAATAATCTGTTTGAAGTCTTTCTGACGATCATCACCACCACTTAATAATGGAAGCATATCTACCTGTAAGTTATACTTGAATCCATCATTAGCCGCACGGTTCATATGAATAGCTACATTAGGAATCATTAATAAATCACGATCAATGTTTAATAACTTAGTAACGATGCTGTTACCTTCAGATACTAATACACGACCAGCAATTGATAGAGGACGATCTAACCAAGTAGCACATAACATTCCTCCATATCCTTCAGTATTCAACTGAGTATACTTATTCTTCACTTCGATTTCAGCATTTTCTTTAACCTTGAAAGTTGGTGAATCTGTATGTGAAGTCACAATGTTGAAACTGTAGTTGTCTAACTTTGTACCTACTTTGAAAGCTAAGATACTTGTATTATTTCTTGTTACATAATACTTACCACCTGGTACGATATCCCAATGTTCACTTTCTAATAATTCTTTAAATCCATCAGCATTTAAGATCTGACGATAGTTTTCTACTGCATGGAAAGCAGTAGGACTTTTTGATAAGAATTCTAATAATTCTTTTGAAGTTTCCTTAAACATTTATATTATCTCCTTAATTTATATAAAAATATCCTTCTGGCCCTGCCAAAAGGATATTTTATATCATTTATCTTTTTCCTTCACGGCGTTCTTTTTCTGCAAGTTTAGGCATGATTAATCCTAAAGCACAAAGAACTACAGGGGCAATTACGTTTAATGCGAATGTGAATGGATCTTTGTCATACATACCAAGTACACAGCAAGCTGCAGTTACGATAAAGCACCAGATACCGAAGAACTTAGCAACAGCCTGATTCTTAACGAAACGATAATCTGCTGGGAACTTGTCCATAGCCTGACGTAAAGCAACATAAGCAGCAAATACCCATAAGTAACGCATTGGCATACATACTGAGTTAAGCTTATTTAACTGTTTTAATACGGCAGCTGCACCAGGAACGAATGACTGAATTAAGATGATTGAACCAGAAAGTACAACAACTAACTTAATACCGTTGATATATGCACCATACTTATTCTTCTTAAATAAAGCAGATGGGATATATTCTCTAGTTTCTTCGTTGTCTAATAACATTCTAAGTGGAGCATCAATACTTAATACTAAAGTAGAGAACTGACCAACCATGTTACATAATGCGTAGATAACGAGTAATGTATCACCCATGTGATAGTATTGACCTAATTTCTGGAATGACCAATAAGCACCATTAGCAACATAACTTTCGAATGCCTGTTCAGAAGCATTGATCATCTTAGGATCGAACATCATACCCATTGCGAATGTACCTAAGATAGCACATACACAAACCATGATAGCAAGTGCAATCATACCTTTAGGGAATCCCTTTTCAGGGTTTTCTACCTTGTTTACATATGGTGAAATCTTTTCACATCCACCAACTGCGAATACTAAGATAGATAATGATGTGAAATACTGTACATTGAACTGTGGCACGACGTTTTTAAAACTAAAGTCCATATGTACATAGCCACCATTAGGGTTGATAGCTGGTGCTGCGAACATCATTAAGATATAAAGGATTGACATAACAAACATTGATGTTCCTGCTAATGTAGCAAGTTTCTTTAGTGGGTTTAATCCACGGCTTGCGATATAGCAGAATAATAAGAATACAGCAAGTGTAGCAAGCTGAACATAGATAGTTGGTAGGCTATCATAAACTGTATGGTTTCTGAAGATTACCCAGCTAAGAGCCTTTAATCCACCAGTACCTTTACTTGCGATATAAGTGATGTGACAAGCCCAATAAGTGAACCCTGCATAGTATGCAAGTTTAGGACCCATTGTTTCCTTGATCCATGAGCTGACACCCCCACCGGCATTTTTAAATGCTGAACCAAGTTCACCAACCATAAGGGCATATGGTACGAAGTATAGTGCGAACATTAAAATCCAGCTGAATATAACCTGGATACCGTTGAAGTAAACGAAACCGTTAAGTACGTTACCAAAACCCCAAACAGTAGAAAATGCCATGAAAGCCAGGGTATACCATTTCATTTTTGAGTTTTCCATACTCTCCTCCTTAAATATTTTTTGTTTAAAAATAAAAACAATCTTTTTATGCCTCAATAAGTATACCAAATTTTTCACAAAAATACCATACTTTTATATGTACAAAACACAAAATTAGATAAAATTATGGCGATATTTACGACAAAATAGTGAAATATTGTTTCAAATAACTGTTTCAATTAAGTATGCAATAATAAATTATTCTTATTGTTTTAATTTATCAACATTTTCATGCAATAAAAAAGCTATTCGTTGAGTTCTCAACAAATAGCTAAATTTATTAAGCGTTGATAGCACAAGTGATAGCTGGAACAACCTGTTTCTTACGAGAAATAACGCCTGGTAAGTTCGCTTCATGTTCAACTAACTGTACATTGAAGGCATTTTCTACATATTCAGGATGGCTGCCTGCAACAAATACTTCACTTGTTGCATTGATGACATCAGTTAATAATAGAACTGCTGTATCAAATCCATTTTCAACACATAGATTTTCCATATATTCAAGCATTTCAGCCTTAAGTGGTGCAAATCCATCGATATCCATAGTATTAACCTGAGCAATACCAACTTTTGCATCACCAATATTGAATGCCTTGTAATCCTGGTTATAGATTTCTTCAATTGATTTACCTACTAATGAAGTACCAGCCTTAAACATTGCAAGACCAAATTCTTCAGCATCTACACCAGCAATTTTAGCTAATTCTAACGCAATTTCTTTATCAGTCTTTGTGCAAGTTGGAGATCTGAATAGTAATGTATCAGAAATAATAGCTCCTAACATTAAACCAGCTACATTCTTAGGAATTTCTACACCCTGTTCCTTATACATTTTCGCAATAATTGTACAAGTACAGCCAAGTGGTTCAGCTCTGAACTGTAATGGACCTACAGTCTGGAAATCAGCCACTCTGTGGTGATCTACTACTTCTAAGATTTCTGCTTCTTCAATACCTTCTACAGCCTGTCCTCTTTCGTTATGGTCAACAAGAATCATCTTCTTATGATCACCAGTAATAACCTGGAAACGAGAGATAGTACCTACTACCTGATCATTTAAGTCGATAACAGGATATGAATGATATCTAGTTTCACTCATTACTTCTTTTAAGTAATCTACAGTATCATCTGTAGAGAAGCATGTTAAATCACCCTTCTGCATAACATATTCAACAGGTACTGCCTGAATGATCTGCTGAGAAGTCTTGAATGTAGTGAAAGCAGTAGTTACTACACTGACACCTGCATTCTTACATTCTTCAAGAACTGATTCTTCTAAGTGTAATGAGTTAGTAAGAATGATTAAATCAACCTTCTTTTTCAACATTTCACGAATACCTTCAGTTCTGTCACCACCAGTGATGATAACATCATGTTCATTAACATGATCAATAACTTCCTGAGAGTTCATACCAGTGATATGAAGACTACCCTTGATAGTACGTAATTCTGGGTTTAAATAAACGATCTTAGCATCTAATGTATCTACGACGTTTTCAATTGGAGTATGTGCATTCTTTAAGATATCTTTATCCCAATCTTCCATGTAACCTTCAATAATGTTTGTAGAAGATAATAAACCTAAAAGATGAGAATGATCATCTAATACTGGAGCGCTCTTTAAGTTCATCTGGCACATTAATGACCAAGCAGTTCTTAAAGTTAATTCTTTAGAGAATAGAGTTACCTGATCGTAATCAAGATCTTCTACTTTCTGTTTAACTGACTTTAATAACTGTGGTGTATGTGCATTAAATCTCTTTAATACATACTCAGTTTCACGGCTTACTTCACCAAGTCTTACTGGTACTGCCTGTCCGTACTTATGAGTTGCATTTAATAAATATGAATAACTGATGGCCGCACAAATTGAATCTGTATCCGGATTCTTATGACCACTTACGTAAACTAAATCCATGTTTTTCCTCCTATGCTTTCTTTAAATAACGATAAATTGTTGGTTCAGAAACATCTAACTTATCTGCAACTAGGGCAATTGCACCTTTTACTTTAAATGTTCCTTTGTCCTGTAAGTATTTAACAACTCTGATCTTTTCTTCTACTTTTAATCTTTCTGCATGAACATAAGATGGAACTCCCATATTCTGCATACATTCATTGATGTATTTTTCTACCATCTCATCAAGTGGAGAAGATAAGATTTCGATTGGGCTATCATATTTGAATTCTACATTTGTTGTTTCTTTAATACCCAGAATTCTTCTCATCGCAGTTTCAATATATTCAAAATCTGTAACATTGACATTAATACATAACATACCAACAGGATAAACATTGTCTGGTTCCTTGATCCAGTATGTTGCAGATTTTAACAGTTTACCATCAGGTCCTGCTGTTTTGTAGTTCATGACATAGTCACTTTTTTCATACTGTTTTGTTTCTAAATAATGAACAGATAAATTTGAAAGCTTAGCACCAACTTCTCTGCCAGAAATCTCACCATTTGCGATAGCAACAACTTCCTGTTCAGGAGATGTGAGATCGTGTAAAGCTATTTCAACATTATCACCTAACGCAACACCTAGGAATGGGACAAGGGCTGCATAGGGTTCTAATAATTTATGCATCAATACTTCCTCCTTTACAACAGAGTATTTTATCATAATAAAAAATATCAGTAAATTATTATTATCATAAAACAGAAATTTTTTATTAGACAAAAAAACAGGAATCAAAAGATTCTGATTCCTGTGTTTAATAATAATGCATAAGTTGCAATAAAATTCAATACAAAGCTAACGATTCCTGTAATCAAGCATGCCTTTGCTTTATTAGGAGTCGTTCTTCTTTTCATGAAGAAGAAGATAACACCCATAAAAGGGAATAGGAATGAAATGATACATAATCCAACAGAGGCACGATCTTCTTCATAATAAGGACTAGTATAGCCATTACTAGAAGCATAGTCTTCCATATTTGTGTAGTCTGTTCTATTTTCTAATCTGACAGGTTCTCCACAATTAGGACAGAACTTTGCATCTTCCTCTAATTCTTTACCACATCGTGTACAATACATTTATTCACCACTTAATTTTTCATCAATAGCTTTAGCTGCTTTTTTACCAGCACCCATAGCAAGAATTACAGTAGCAGCACCAGTTACAACGTCACCACCAGCCCATACGCCTTCCTTGGATGTATGGTTAGTTTCTTCTTCAACGATGATACCACCCCACTTCTGGCAATCAAGACCAGGAGTAGTCTGTCTAATTAATGGGTTTGGAGACTGACCGATTGCGATAACAACTGTACCACAATCAATAGTGAAGTTAGTACCTTCTTTTGCAATTGGTCTTCTTCTACCAGATGCATCTGGTTCTCCTAATTCCATTTCTACACATTCAAGAGCTTTAACTGAACCATTGTCACCATGAACAGCAACTGGATTAGTTAATAGTTTGAAGATAATGCCTTCTTCTTTAGCATGATGTACTTCTTCAGCACGTGCAGGAATTTCAGCATCACTACGACGATATACGATATATACGTTCTTAGCACCAAGTCTCTTAGCAGTTCTTGCAGCATCCATAGCTACGTTACCAGCACCTACAACACATACTGTATCAGCTACTTTTACTGGAGTAGGATGTTTAGGGAATTCATAACCCTTCATTAAGTTAACACGAGTTAAGAATTCGTTTGCAGCATAAACGCCATCAAGGTTTTCACCTGGAATACCCTGGAAACGAGGTAAACCAGCACCAGCACCTACGAATACAGCATCATAACCACTTTCCTGTAACTCATCAATTGTGATAGAACGACCTACTACAACGTTTGTTTCAAACTTAACACCTAAGTCTGCAACACCATCAATTTCAGCCTGTACTAAATCTTTTGGTAAACGGAATTCTGGGATACCATAAGATAATACACCACCAGTTTTATGTAATGCTTCAAATACTGTTACATCATAACCTCGTTTAGCAAGTTCACCGGCACAAGAAATACCTGAAGGTCCTGAACCTACAATAGCAACTTTCTTACCGTTCTTTTCAATCTTAGTTTCAGTTGGTTTGCCATGATCTCTATGGTAATCAGCAACGAATCTTTCAAGTCTACCAATAGCAACTGATTCACCCTTGATACCTCTAATACATTTACCTTCACACTGGTTTTCCTGTGGACATACACGACCACAGATTGCAGGCAAAGCATTTTCTGTAGTGATGATTTCATAAGCTTTTTCAAAATCACCATTCACTACTTCCTGAATAAAATGAGGGATAGGTACATTTACTGGACATCCATCCACACAGCGAGGCTTTTTACAGTTTAGGCAACGAGCTGCTTCTTCCTGAGCCATTTCTTTAGTATATCCTAAAGCAACTTCTTTAAAGTTAGTTGCACGAATTTCAGGTTCCTGAGAAGGCATTTCTACCTTTACATTTGACATATTAGGCATATTATTTAACCCCCTTCATTAAGTTACACATACGGTCTGCATTGCTGTCAACAAGATGTTCTTCTTCCTTGAACATTCTCTGTCTTGCCATTAATTCATCAAAGTCAACATTTAAACCATCAAAGTCTGGTCCATCAACACAGGCAAATTTGATCTTACCATCAACAGTAACACGGCAGCATCCACACATACCTGTACCATCAATCATGATTGGGTTAAGTGAAACCATTGTCTTAATATCTCTAGGCTTAGTTACTCCAACAACTGCCTTCATCATTACAACTGGTCCAATTGCAATAACTTCATCATACTTTTCACCCTTATCAAGTAAATCAGTTAATACATCAGTAACAAAACCTTTTGTACCTACAGAACCATCATTAGTTGCGATATACACATTATCACAGAATTCTTTAAAACGATCTGCCCATAATACATACTGTTCTTCACGTCCACCGATGATTACATCAACCTTAGTACCAAGTTCTGCTAGTTTTCTTAACTGTGGGAATAATGGTGCACTACCCACACCTCCAGCTACACCGATTACGTGATCCTTCTTTTCAAGATGAGTAGGGACACCAAGAGGACCTACGAAGTCAGTGATATAGTCTCCTTCTTCTAACTTAGCAAGCTGTTTAGTAGAGTAACCTACAATCTGATAAATTATTGTGATTGTTTCCTTTTCTCTATCATAATCAGCAATTGTAAGAGGGATTCTTTCTCCATCTTCTCCTACACGTAAAATAATAAACTGACCTGGTTCACATTTTCTTGCAACCATTGGCGCATGTACTTCCATTAACTGTACAACGTCATTAAGCACTTCTTTTTTTACAATCTTATACATATTCTCAATCCTTTCTGAATCTTATTTAATATTATCACATATTAGGTTTCTATTCAATGTCGCTTCATAGTAAATTAATGCGCTACCATGTGCTATTTTCAAGAATTGAGAGATTGTTGACAGATGTAATTATTTGTGGTTTAGTTTATGAAACAAGGAGAATATATATGAGAAGAAGAGTTGTATTTTTTGATATTGATGGTACATTATCTACAGAAACAGACTTTACTGTTCCTGAAAGCACAAAGAAAGCAATTAAACTAGCTCAGGATAATGGACATATCCTGATGGTGAATACAGGACGTACTATTTGTATTATAGAAGATGTAATTAAAGAATTAGGATTAGATGGTTATATCTGTGGTTGTGGGACTAATATCTACTATCATGGTAAAGAAATCTATCATGCTAAACTTCCTTCAGAATTAAAGAAAGGAATTGTGAATAAAGCGGTAGAATTAGATATTGATGCCGTATTAGAAGGTCCTGAATCTATTTATTTCCCTGAAACAATCAAGACAAAGACAGTTCAAGAAATCAAAGAACGTTATAGTGATATTAAAGTAAATGTTCCTGTATATTATAAAGATGATGAACCTAATTTTGATAAGTTCACTGCATGGTATACACCAGAAGATGATATTGAATCATTTAAGGATGCATTTAAAGATGATTTAGAATATATCCAGCGTGCTGAAGACTTCATTGAAGTAGTTCCTAAAGATTGTTCTAAAGCAACAGGTATTCAAACATTTATTGATCTCATTGGTGCTTCTATTGATGATTGTATTTCTATTGGTGATTCTACCAATGATCTACCAATGTTGACTTATACTAAGGAATCAGTGGCTATGGGCAATTCTAATCCTGTTCTATTTGATTATGTAACGTATATTACAACTGATATTGAAGATAATGGTATTTATAACGCATTAAAACATTTTAACGTCATCTAATCAAAAAGCAGCCCATTTTATTTAGGCTGCTTTTTGAAATGATACGATTCTTTCTCCATGGAATGAGACTTGTCCCTTTTGTCCTTCTAGATATTCATGAGGTTTTGTTACTTTGAGTACAATTTCTTTACCGAGTTCTGATTCAAATATGATCTTATCTTCAAGGACTTCTTTTACAATCACATCTTTAGTGATGTAGTATCTTGTTAGGAACAAATATAAGAACAACAATAGTAGAAAAATAAAAAGCACAAGATTCACCTCTTTCTTATACAATTATTGTAACAGAAAAGATGTGTAATACTTGTGATTTTTTTGACTTTAGAACAATTTTTTAATGAATGGGATTTTCAATACAATATATAGAATCAGTACGCCGCTCATATTCAGAATGATATCATCTATATCTGCTGATCCAACCTTCCAAATATATTGAATAACTTCTACTCCTATAATCATAAATAAGAAAAAAAGGAAATAAGGTAGAAATGAACGCATTGGTTTGAATAGAACATATATAAAATAACCAAAAGGCATGAACAACATGACATTCCCAATCATATTCAGAATAATATTCTTAATAGGTAATGTATGTCTTTCATAAGCTGTGTAATAAAGAAGTATTGTCTTTAATGGACTGATATTCACACTACTGAATGCTTTGACATGTCTTAATGCTGGGTTAAGGAACAGTTGATAAGTAAGATTTATAAGGTAGATGATGAATGCGATACTATGAAGTATAGTAAACATTCTTCTTTTATTTTTGACTACATTTCTTGCATCATAGGCATAACCTACTAAACCAATCATTTGAATAATAACAAGCACAAACGTCTGTGTAATAGAAAACTTGATTGTATAAGAAATGATATCTATTAATTGAATAATGAAAGCGACAGCTGCAGTAAGTAAGAATAAAAAACGTTTATGTTTCATGACAGTGTCCTCCGACAGACCATTGTAGTCATTTTATTATAATGAGTCAACAACCGTTATTATTTAACATAATTTAACACAAAAAAGAGGAGAGCCGTAAGGCTTTCCTCTAAATGGTTTTAAGAATTATTTCTTAGCGAATGGAGATTCGTAATCGTAGATTGTTTCTAGGATAGCTTCCATATCTTTAACCATAGGCATTCTTGGGTTAGCAGGAGTACACTGGTCTTCGTATGCGTTCATAGCGATTCTATGTACTGATTCTTCCCAATCAGCTTTGCTGATGTTCTGTGACTTAACGTTTACAGCACCACCAACTTTTACCCATAACTTTTCAACAGCCTGTGCGAACATTTCAACACCTTCTGCATCAGTCTTTGGATGTAAGCCGATTAATTCTGCTAATTCTCTATATTTCTTATCTGCCTTATAGTCTTCGATCTTTGGCCAGATGTTTAACTTAGTTGGAACTGTACCATTGTATCTGATTACATGTGGTAATAACATACCGTTAGTACGTCCATGAGGAATATGCCATTCTCCACCGATCTTATGAGCTAATGAGTGGTTCATTCCTAAGAATGCGTTAGCGAATGCCATACCTGCGATTGATGCAGCGTTATGCATCTTAATTCTAGCATCAGGATCACCTTCAAGTACTGACTTTTCAAGGTTTTCGAATACTAACTTAACAGCCTGTTTAGCCCAACCATCAGTGAAGTCAGAAGCTAAGATTGAAACATATGCTTCAATAGCATGAGTTAATACGTCGATACCAGTATCAGCAGCGATTCTTGGTGGCATAGACATAGCGAATTCAGGGTCAACAATTGCGATTGTTGGAGTTAAAGCGTAGTCAGTTAATGGATATTTCTTGTTTTCCTTAGTATCAGTGATAACTGCGAATGGAGTTACTTCTGAACCTGTACCTGAAGTAGTTGGGATACATACTAACTTAGCTTTCTTACCAAGTTCTGGGAACTTGAATGCTCTCTTTCTGATATCCATGAATTTCTGCTTGATGTCATCGAAGTTAACTTCTGGATGTTCATACATTAACCACATAACTTTAGCAGCATCCATTGAAGATCCACCACCGATAGCGATGATTGTATCAGGCTGGAAGCTCTTCATGATTTCAAGACCCTTAAGAGTCATATCTAAAGATGGATCTGGTTCAACGTCGATGAATAAGTCAACGTCTACTTTGTTACGTCTTCTTCTGATAACATCTTCGATCTTTCCTACATAACCAAGGTCATACATACCTCTGTCTGTAACGATCATTGCTTTCTTCATTTCCTTCATATCTCTAAGATATCTGATTGAATTTCTTTCGAAATAAATCTTTGGAGGAAGTTTAACCCATTGCATATTGTTGTTACGTCTCCCTATTCTCTTAATATTTAGTAAGTTAATAGCACTTACGTTGTTTGATACTGAGTTATGACCATAAGAACCACAACCAAGTGTTAATGAAGGTAAGAATGCATTGTATACTGAACCGATACCACCGAATGTAGATGGAGCATTTTCAATAATACGGATAGCTTTGATTCTCTTACCAAATGCTTTAGAAATTTCATGATTAGTAGTATGGATTGCAGCTGAATGTCCTAAACCGTTGAATTCAACAGTCTGAGCAGCCTTTTCAATACCATCTTCAGTAGAGTTTGCTTTGATCATACCTAATACTGGAGAAAGCTTTTCTCTAGTCATTGGTTCGTTAGGACCGATTTCCTTAACTTCGCAAACTAAGATCTGAACATCATCAGGTACTTTGAAACCAGCCTGTTCAGCGATCCAAGTAGCGTTCTTACCTGGAACGATGCTGTTTAATCGAGCTTCATTTACGTTTTCACTGTATGCTGTTGCACCGAACATGAACTGTTCAAGTTTCTTCTTTTCTTCAGCATTACAGAAATGTACATGATAACGACCAAGTTCTTTCTTGAATTCATCATAGATTTCGTGATCTACAACAACTACCTGTTCAGATGCACAAATCATACCGTTATCGAATGATTTTGATAAATAAATATCATTTGCTGCCATTTTGATTTTACAAGACTTTTCTACGTATGCAGGAACGTTACCAGCACCTACACCTAAAGCAGGTTTACCACAAGAGTAAGCAGCCTTAACCATTGCGTTACCACCAGTAGCTAAGATAGTAGCAACACCTGAATGATTCATTAATGCACTAGTTGCATACATAGTTTTCATTGGTAACCACTGGATTACGTTCTTAGGAGCACCAGCTTTTACTGCAGCATCTAACATTACCTTAGCAGCCATAACTGAACAGTCATGAGCACCTGGGTGGAATGAGAAGATGATTGGGTTTCTAGTCTTCATAGCGATTAAAGACTTAAAGATAACTGTAGAAGTTGGGTTTGTTACTGGAACGATACCACAAACAACACCAACTGGTTCAGCGATTTCAGTGATACCAGTAAGTGGATCTTCATTAATAATACCTACAGTCTTTGTATGACGCATGTTGTTAGTAACATATTCACAAGCGAATAAGTTTTTAACAGCTTTGTCTTCAAATACACCACGGCCAGTTTCTTTTACTGCAGCTTCTGCAAGAACACCGTGCTTATCAAGACCAGCAACTGACATCTTTGCTACGATGTAGTCAACAGTTTCCTGGTCAAAACCTTCGAATTCGTCTAATGCTGTTAATGCGTTATTAACTAACTCATCAATGCAAGCATCAGTCTTTTCTTCTGTCCATTCTTCAACTTTCTTTTCGACTTTCTTATCAGCCATTTTTATATCCTCCATTGACAAAAATATTTCTTTTTCATATTTTGTAAGTTCACTATACATGACTTCTTGTGAAAAAACAAGCATACTTTTGTGAAAATTTACACAATTTATAAAATGCATTTACTGTAAACGTTTGCAGTTTAGGGATATCCGATTAGGTATTTTTCTGCTTAGTTTTTATCAAAAATTTAAATTATAATTATTTTTTATAGTGATAGAATACTCTCAAAATTGTGAACGTTTTCTTTTAAAGTCTTTCACTAAACGTATCTACAGTCTTTAATATCTCTCTTGCAATATTCATCTTATCCTTGAATAAGGCACTCATGCTACCAACTGACTTAAAAGGATCCTGTAACAAGACCTTCCTATCTTCAATGAAACCATTCTTCACAATATAATCTACAATCAATTCTACAAAGTGAATCTGTCTAGAATTCAAGCTTTGATCATCTAAGAAACGTGAGAACTCAGCCATAGCAGCTTCTCTATCTAATCCTACAATCTTTCTAATTAATCTTGTGATAGGTGTATCACCAAAGTGTATTCGGTAATCGTCTTTACTTCCTAAGTCTATCCATAATAAGTTTTCTAGATGTTTCATTTCATATAATAAGGTTCTTATACAAAATAACTAGTACTTTTATGTTAACATTTCTCTATATTATGTGTATTTATACCGTCAATAAATGTTTTCTTTATCTTACTTATACCATAAAACAAAACAACCCTTTCGGGTTGTCCTATGACTTCTTGCTCACGTCATATTAAAAATTATAGTAAGAATACAATCCTATCAATCCTAGAACTAATATGATCAACAAAATTGAAAGAATTATTTTTTTTGAATCCATGCTAATCTCTCATTCTTATAGTTTCTTTAATGTTTCTTCTACATCATCTAGAATCTGACTGAACTTAGTTAAAGCTCTAGATACTGGTTCTGGTGTACTAAAATCTACACCTGCATGCTTTAATTCATCTAATGGATAAGCACTACCACCCATTGATAAGAATTCTAAGTATTTCTTTACAGCACCTTCTTCATTATTAAGAATTGCTTCACTTAAAGCAACTGCTGCACAATAACTTGTTGCATACTTATATACATAGAATGGTCTATAGAAATGAGGAATTCTAGCCCATTCATACTGTACTTCATCATCAATGACTAGATCCTCACCAAAATAATCTTTGATCAAGTTCTTATATAATGTATTCATGCTTGCTGCAGTGATGGCTTCTCCTCTTTCAGCCATGGCATGTGCATCTCTTTCAAATTCTGCAAACATTGTCTGACGATAAACTGTTCCCTTGAAACCTTCTAGATAGTGGTTTAATAAAGCCAAACGTTCTTTAGGTTCAGTTGTCTTCTGTAATAACTGTTCTACAAGTAAGTTTTCATTGACTGTAGAAGCGACTTCAGCCACAAAGAGTGTATAGTCTGCATTCTGTGGTGTCTGTGTATGGTTAGAAAGCCATGTATGCTGTGAATGACCCATTTCATGGGCAATTGTACTGACACTATCTAATGTGCCTGTAAAGCTTGTTAGAATGTATGGATTAGAGTCATAAGTACCACTAGAGAAAGCACCACCACGTTTACCATTATTAGGATAAACATCAATCCATCTATCTTTATAAGCCTGTTTTACTCTATTGACATAGTCTTCACCAAGTGGTGTGACTGCATCTAATACCATCTGCTGTGCTTCTTCATAAGTATATGACTTAGAAGAACCTGCAATTAATGGTGTATAGACATCATAATAGTGGAGTTCATCTAAACCAAGCATCTGTTTTCTTAAACGTACATAACGATACATTTCAGGCATGAACTTTCTTACTGTATCGACTAAACTATCATACACTACACCAGGTACATGTTCATAAGCCATGCTCATTGCGCGTGAAGACTCATAATGTCTCACCTGTGCTTCTGCCACTGCTTCTTTAATACATGCATTATATGTAGAGGCAAAGGTATTAATATGCTGCTTAAATCCTTTATAGAAAGATTTAAAGGCATTTAATCTAAGTGTACGGTCTTCACTCATCTGTAAAAGAATATAGTTAGACTGATTAAGTTCATGGACTTCTCCGTTTGAATCAGTCACTGGTTCAAATGTCATATCAGCATCCTGTAAGCTTTCAGAAATCTTACTAGGAGCCCCTAATGTTTCTGTAAAGGCGGCAAGAAGTGCTTCTTCTTTTGCGCTTAATACATGAGGCTTCTGATCTAATAACTTCTGCATATTAAATGCATATGGTTTTAAATCATCTGAATGTACAATTGATTCTAAAACATCTTCATCAAGTGATAGGATTTCTGGTTCAGCAAAGCTGATTGCGGTTGCGTAAGCTGTATAGACCTGATACGCTTTTGCTTCCATTGCCTGTGCGCCACTATCTCTTGTATCTTCACAATTTCTAAGTGATGCATAACAATAGAAATCAGATAACTTTCTACCTAAATGTGTATCAAAATCAAAGAATTCTCTGATTGTTTTCGCATTATTGAGTTTACCTTGATATTTGACTAAATTCTTAATCATTTCGTCAAGTTCAGGTAATGCGTTATTCCATTCTTCATCATTTTTAAAAAGTGTTGAGAGGTCCCACATATATTGTGGATCCATATCTTTACGTTCTTTCATTGTTTCTGCCATAGTGCTACTCCTTTCAATGAGTTAGTTATAGTATACCACTCATTTGTGTTTCATACACAAAAAAAGATGATTCCAAAGGAATCATCTCTTAAATAATTAGTCGTTTAAAGCTTCGATCATAGCTACGTATGATTCAACCTGTAATGATGCTCCACCAACTAAAGCACCATCGATGTTTGGCTGTTCAAGTAAAGCTTTTAATGTAGCAGGCTTTACAGATCCTCCGTACTGAATTCTTACTTTTTCAGCAACGTCCTGACCATAAAGTTCAGCAACTACACCTCTAATGTAACCACAAACATCTTCTGCGATTTCATTAGTTGCAGTCTTACCAGTTCCGATAGCCCAGATTGGTTCATAAGCGATAACTACTCTTTCAGCAGCTTCAGCTGTAACATCCTTGAATGCAGCAACAACCTGAGTCTTAACTACATCATGAGTCTTTCCAGCTTCATATTCTTCTAAAGATTCACCAACACAAACGATTGGAGTCATACCGTTGTTTAATACCTGAAGCATCTTTAAGTTAACAGTTTCATCAGTTTCACCGAAGTACTGTCTTCTTTCAGAATGTCCTAAGATAACCCATTCAACACCGATTTCTTTTAACATTCCAACGCTTACTTCACCAGTATAAGCACCACTGTCTTTGAAATGGCAGTTTTCAGCAGCAACGATTAAGTTCTTTGCGCCTTCTTTAGCAGTTGCTAAATCTAAGAAAGGAGTAGCAATACCCCAATCAGCTTTATCAGTTACTTTACCATCAACAGCAGCAACAAATTCCTTTGTTTCTGCGATGCCATGGTTCATTTTCCAGTTTCCTACAATAATTGGTTTTCTCATTTTAAATTATATCTCCTCGAAAAATTATTTATCGTTGATAGCAGCGATACCTGGTAATACTTTACCTTCCATATATTCTAATGATGCTCCTCCACCAGTAGAAATATGAGATACCTTATCAGCGAATCCTAACTGCTTAACAGCAGCTGCAGAGTCACCACCACCGATGATAGTGTTAGCACCCTTAAGGTTAGCTAACATGCTACATACAGCTTTAGTACCTTCTGCGAACTTAGGCATTTCGAATACACCCATAGGGCCATTCCAGATAACTGTCTTAGCACCTTCAAGTTCTTTAGCGAATAATTCAACAGTCTTAGGACCAATATCAAGACCCATGTATCCTTCAGGTACATCTTCACCAACAACCTTGATATCTCCATCTTCACCAAACTTACTGCTTACTACAGAGTCGATTGGAAGGATTAACTTATCTCCACCCTTTTCGATGAATGACTTAGCTAATTCTACCTTATCTTCTTCAACTAATGAAGAACCAACTGTATGTCCCTGAGCTTTAGCGAAAGTATAGCACATACCACCACCGATAATGATCTTATCAGCAATGTTTAATAAATTTTCAATTACACCAATCTTAGAAGATACTTTAGAACCACCTAAGATAGCTACTAAAGGTCTTTCTGGATCAGATACTGCCTTACCAATATAAGCGATTTCCTTTTCTACTAAGAAACCTGCAACTGCTGGTAAGTGAGCAGCGATTCCTACAGTTGAAGCATGAGCTCTATGAACTGAACCGAATGCATCTTCTACGAATACATCACCAAGTGATGCCCAGTAAGCACCTAATTCAGGATCGTTCTTAGTTTCGCCAGCTTCATAACGAGTGTTCTGAACTAAGATAACCTGTCCGTTTTCAGCGTTCTTAACTGCTTCTTCAAGTTCAGCACCGCGAGTAGCGTTTACGAACTTAACATCTCTTCCTAATAATTCAGCAAGTTTAGGAGCAACAACAGCCATATCGTTCTTAGCCTTGTCTTCTTCCTTCTTGATCTTACCTAAGTGAGAGAAAAGTACAACAGCCTTTGGGTTGTGATCTAATAAGTAGTTGATTGTTGGTAATGCAGCAACAACTCTGTTATCGTCTGTAATTTCTCCTGTGTCTTTGTCTCTTGGTACATTGAAATCTACACGTACAAGAACTGTCTTGCCTGCGACATCAATATCTCTAATTGTTAATTTATCCATTAATTATCATCCTCCTACGACGAATTATAGCACAATTAAATATTTATATACAATCAAAAATACTATTCTTACCAATTATCTGTTTACAGATGAAGCAATTTTATGATATGTCCATCTTTTTCCTCTAATGGCAACGCTTAACGTCATGATATTTTCAGGTAAGGCCATACCACACCATCCAGCATCACCGATATGCTGAATGTCTACACCACATCTTTTATTCACAATCGCGATTTCTCTGACTGTTTCAGTATCTGCACCTTCCTGGCTTGTACCGATTGCAGATAGTGCTAAAGCGTTATGTGCATGAATATATTCACATGCTTTAGTCACTGTTGCTTCAGATAATCCTGGTACTGTATTTACAGCTGGCATTAAGATCACATCAGCACCTGCATCAATGAATTCCTTAATAGCTTCTAAATCTACAACTGGTTCATTAACACCTGCACCATGCATCTTACCAGCAATAATTAAGCCCTTAAAATATTTCTTAGCTTCTTTAATTGCAACTGCAATTGAATGATTAGATACACCAACACCTGGGTTACCTGTTAAACAGATGAAGTTGAATCCTAATTCCTGTGCTTTTTTAAATGTTTCTGCAGTTGCCTGTCTACCAGATGCAATTGTCTGTCTTTCTTCAAGCATATCAGCATCTAAGTCTACTGGTTCAAGGTTACATCCTACTGGTCTACCAATTAATTCCTGTAACTTCTTAACTGGTTCATCACATTCTGGTAAACCATTGATCACTGGATTATTGCAATCAAATACGTTTAAAAGAACCATATCACTACCAAAAGAAACAGCGAGTTCCGCATTCGTTAAGTCTCCTAATAATGGTGGAATAGCCACTACTGTTTCAGTCATGACAGTTCTTCCTTCACATGCAAGAATAGACTGTTTTAATTCTTCTCCATTCATTGCAAGCATTTCACTTGTTGTACAATTCAATAATCTTTTCATATTTTATTCCTCCGTAATTGCTTACATTATACTACATCTAAACGGAGAATTCTTCTATATAATATTTAATTTTTGTAGGGCTTTGAAAATGCCATCTTGATTATTGGTACTTGTTACGTCTTTTGCGATATTTTTAATATCATCAGGCGCATTTCCCATCGCAATACCCATTCCTACACTCTCTAACATCTCTTTATCATTATAGTTATCACCAAAAGCGACAATATCCTGTTTATTAATAGAATAATAATCACATAGATGATTAATAGCATCTGCTTTAGTGACTCCTTCATTCATGATTTCTATTAAGATATCTGAAGAGCAAGCAATAGAACAATGAGGAAATCTATCTTTTAAGCTTTTTTCTATCTCTTTTGTATAAAGAGGATTACACATACATAATAGCTTATGTATTTTTCTAGAAGGATCTAAAGAAGAAAGTGTACCTTTCTGTGCTTCAGCTTTTACTATACGTTCTTCTCTTAATACACGAGGATCATCTTTATCCTCTACTAACCAATCATGTAATGCATAAATATTAATAGTACAATCAAACTTCTTTTCTTTAATAAAAGTAATGACTTCTTCTGTCTGTTTAAAGTTCATCCCGTTTTCATACAATACCTGTCCCTTTTCATCTAAGATGAGTCCTCCACTAAAACAGATCATTGGACAAACAATATCATTCTCTTTCAATATTGGATATATACCTTCTGGACTTCTTGCAGAGACAGGTAAGAAAGGAATATCTAAAGATTTAATAGCGTCTCTTGTTTTAGGACTCATATGATGGTCATCTGTAAGTAATGTACCATCAATATCACTTAATATACATTGATACATATTGTTACCTCCAAAAAAATGAGCATCACAATCAGTGATGCTCATATAACTAAATTTATAAGTTGATAGGATTATTGAATTAAATCTAATATCTTATTGACGTTGTTTCTACCATTTCTAATTCCAAGCCCAATGATCACAGATATGATTACACAAAGTATCATACCAACAATACCTACAATTCTTGTTATAAGAGATGTAGGTCCAAATAAAATGAACGCAAGGAATAATGAGGAAAAAATGATTGAACACTTTAGCCATCTCTTTAAGTTGTTAAGCATCTTAGTTTGATATTTTACTTCTTCTACATAATGTGATTTAAGCTCTTTATTCATGATAGAACGCTCCTTTATATTAGTATTTTAATCCAGGGTTGAAGAATCCAACGACTACACCTACAAAAGCAATGACTACAAGTAATAACATTACTTTGATAGGAGACATTTTCTTCTTAGATAATAGATACCAGCAAAGAATAACGAATGCTGCTGTTAAGAATCCAGGATATACACCATCTAATGTTTTCTGTAATTCTAAGAAAGGCTTAGTTGCACCAGCTGCAGTCATTGTGAATGAAGTTTTGATACTTACCCAAGTAGCTGCAACAGCACCAATAACAATACCACCAAGCATTGTGATAGATTCTCTTAGTGCTTCACCCTGAGGACCTACTAAGAAGTCTACGGCTTTACCACCAAGTTCATAACCTTTGAAATATAAGAATTTCATACCAAAGTATGCGAATAAGTTCCATACGATGATATAGAAGATAGCACCAAGAGGAGAACCTCCAGTACTCATACCTAAAGCGATACCTAATAAGATTGGAATTACAGTACCTACTACTAATGAGTCACCAATACCAGCGATTGGACCCATTAAACCAGCACGTAAACCATTAATTGTTTCATCATCTACGTCTTCAGCACCATTTGCACGTGCTTCTTCAAGACCAGCAGTAACACCAACGATGACAGTACCTAACTGAGGTTCAGTGTTAAAGAAAGCTGTATATGTTTTTAAAGCTTTTGCCTGATCTTCTTTGTTATCATATAACTCTTCAATAATTGGTAACATTGATGTTAAGTAACCAAATGTCTGCATGTGTTCCTGTGAGAAACATGTAAGGTGTCCATAGTACCAATGATGGAATGATTTTGATAGAGTTTTCTTTGAAATCTTCTTTTCCATTTTAGATATCCTCCTCGTCATCATCATCTAAATCATCTGCAGCAACAACAGCTGGTTTTGATAAAGAAAGCATTTTAATTTTATAATTGATTAAAGCGAACATACCGGCAATTAATGTTGCAGATACTAAGTTAATGCCAAGTGAAGCAGCTAAAGTGAAACCAAAGAAGAATGGAATGAAATCTACTGCTTTAGTTACGATCTGTTTTAATAAGATAGCAATACCAACACATGGTAATAATGAACCAACAGTGAATAATGTCTTCATAGCAAGACCATCCATTGGTAAGTAAGTCTTGATTAAGTCAACCATTGGTGCACCCATTTTACACATGATTAATGTTGGAATGAATGAACAAATGATATGTGAAATCCAAGGAAGTACCCAGTCAACTGTGTATAATTTTTTGAAATCACCTTTTTCAACTGCAGTCCAGCCAATATGCTGCCATGCTAAGTTGATAGTAGCTGTTCCATAGAATAATACTGTACCTAATGTACCAACCATTGAACCAAATGATGTAGCAAGACCCTGAGCTTCAGTTGAAGCAGGATTTAAACCATAAGAATGAACCGCAATCATTGCTAGTGGGATACCAATGTAGCTGACAGCACGAACGTCTGCAGATACTGTTCCACCAGGAGTAACTAATGCGATATAAACTAACTGCATAGCGATACCAACAAGAATACCTGTCTTTAAATCGCCTAAAACAAGACCACAAACTAAACCACCAATTAAAGGTCTACCTAAAGTGTAGTTACCAATTGATGTACCACCTAAACCTGGCATACTTGATAAACAAGCAAATAACCCAAGAATAGCGGCTTGAAACCAACTAATTTCCATAATTTTTTTCTCCCTTAAATATAATATTTGTTAATAACCGAATTTACCTTTGAAATCATCCCATGTACCGATTGAGACATCTGGTAGTAAGGCAAATTTGATTTTATAACCTGCTTTAGAAATTCTTTCGAATGCATCTGCTTCTTCCTGAGTAATAGACTGGTTATTACCAAGCTTTACAGCGCCTTCACGGTCATTACAAGGACCAACAATAACTGTATCAATACCACACTTGAATCCCTGATCTACTAGGATTGTAGCCATATCAACAGGGTTCTTAGTGATTAAGAAATACTGAGTATCAGAGTCTAATACCTTCTGAGATTTCTTAGCGAAAGCATCAAGTGTCCAGACAAATGTCTTTTTACCACTTGCAGCTTTATAAGCAGCCTTTAATACGCTGTTACCTGCTGCTTTATCATTAACTGCTACTAAACCATCACAAGGATATTCTCTAGCCCAGCGAGTACAAGTCTGACCATGAATCATACGGTCATCAATACGAATAAATGAAACTGACATATTTATTTTCCTCCTTAAATATCGTCTTCTTCGTCATCATCTGATGCGAGTTTAAATTCTTTTAATGCTTCATGTGCTTCACCAAGTACTGCCTGAGGAAGCATTTCCTTATCCATGTTATCCTTCATTAATACTGTAGTTAATGCAAGTGGAAGGTTCATACCACCAAGGACAACTGTATTATCTGTTAAACCTTTTTCATTGATTACATTGAGTGCAGTAGTTAATGGTGATCCACCAATTAAATCACCAAGAAGAATGATTTCATCTTCTCCAGTAATTGGACTTACTGCTTCTTTGAATACTTCTGCGAATTCATCAGCAGTCTTACCATTTTCTAATCCTACGGCAATAACTTCTTTCTTTTCTCCAGCTAACATAGCAAGTGCATTGGCTAATCCCTTAGCAAACTCACCATGGCTCACAAGTACTACATATTTCATTTCTTTTCTCCTCCTGTGACTACATTCTAGCATTCAAACGCTTTCAATCCATCTGTCTAAAGTCATATCTTTAATATGACATTTGTCATATTAAAAAAAGAGTGGTTAAACCACTCTAATCATTGAGATATTTGTTTACTTCTTTTTGTAATTCTATTAAAGAAAGATCAAAGTCATCACTTGAATGAACAATCTTAGCAATGCCGTTATCAATCATTGTCATTGCTGAATCATATTTCTTAAACTTCTCTCTATTACGGGCAACTTGAAGTGCTTGATTCAATAAAGACATACTCATCTGACTATCTCCTGATTCTTCATCTAACATATCAATAATAGTCTGAGATTGTGCGACCTTCTTTAAAGGTGAAATACCTTGAGAATAGTGTGTTAAAGACTGCTGAGTCTTCGTATCATTACATAGTTCTTTCAGTAAATCCCAGGCCTGTGATTTATGATAAGATTTACTACTCATCCCCATAAGTAATGTAGAAACCTGTGTACTACCTTTATCTTTGCTTACTGTTGGCATTTTAAGGCAATCCCATTCAAATGTAGAATACTTCTTAATACGCCATGGATAAGGTTTATAAGTACGATAGACTGATAAAGAGAGTGGTGAAAAAGCCACTAAGCCTTTATCAAATTCTTCAGAAGTGACACTATGTCCCTTATTAAGATTATTAAGTTTTCGATAGAATTCTAATGCATTTCTAACAGCACTTTGCTCAAGGAAACATTTTGTTCCTGTTTCATTAAATACCTGTGTTCCATATCCATAGATAGAATCAAGCCATTTATAATCATAACAGCCATAATAGTTATTAGAATACTCACTTACTTTCTTGCATATTGTGTAGAAATCATCCAAGGTCCAATCGTTATCAGGCATATCAATATGACATTCTTCTAAGAGTGTTTTATTCACAAACATGAGTGTAGGATTACATTCATAAGGTAATGCATATTGGTGCTTAGAATAGGTACCTGCCTTTAAAACACTTGAATAATAATCTTTTGAACTAAATGTCTGATCATGATTGATATATGTATCGATATTTGCCAGTGCCCCAATAGAACTTAATGTATTAAAATCATCATCAAGAACCATAAAGACATCCGGTTCCTTCCCTCTCACAATCTTATCAGAAAGCCATGAAGAGTAATCACTCTTCATAATACCATTCTCATACTCTACTTTTATTCCAGGATATTTCTTTTCAAATCTTTCTATAGCCCCATCAATAATCTTATAGCTTTCACCACTTGGTACACCCCAGTTACTTCCAGAAAAAACACCTAGTTCTAAAGTAATGGTATTAGGACAATTAACCACTATCATAAAGAAAAGTGATAATACTACAATACTTAATACAATTTTAACCCTATTCATCGTCAATCGCCTTTGTGAGTAAACCACTCTCTACTGCCCATATCGCAAGTTGAGTACGGTCTCTTAAGTTTAATTTAGAGAGTATAGAGCTTAAATAGTTTCTGACTGTTCCTTCTGATAAGAAGAGTTTCTGGGCTATTTCTTTATTAGATAAGCCATATCCTACATGCTGTATAACCTTCCATTCTGGTTTACTTAATGTTTCTACATCTTTTTCATCTACTTTAATAGTATAGTTGTTCTGTTGCATCTTAGAGAACATACTAAAGACTTTTGTCGCAATATCAGGATTAATCATTGCGCCTCCGGTATTGACTGTCACAATTGCTTTATAGAGTTCATCCATTGATACACCTTTTAATAAATAACCACTCGCACCATAACGCAAAGCACTAAAAACAAAGTCATCATCATCAAAAGTAGTCAATATAATAATCTTTGTATTAGGATATTTCGCCTTCACTTCCTTAGTAGCCATAACACCATCCATACCTGGCATACGAATATCCATCAAAATAACATCAACAACATACTTTTCTAAACATTTTAATACTTCAAAACCATCTGATGCAGTATCTACCACATCAATATCAACATGTGTACTTAATACTATCTTTAATGATTCTCTAATCAGTTCCTGATCATCTGCAATCATTACCTTAATCATATAGTTCTCCCTCCTGCAAAGGTATAGTGACAATAGTTAAGAAACCATGATGACCATCATAAGCGACCTTACCATTAATCATACCTAAACGTTCTTTCATCTGTTTTAATCCAAAACCATAATGAATCTCTTCACATCCCTGTCCATTATCCTGAATCTTTAGATATAAACTATTATCTTCTATATATAATGAAATATCAATATGCGTTGCATCACCATGTCTTACTGCATTCGTAACACTTTCCTGAATAACTCTAAATAAGATATCTTCTTTAGTATTTTCAAAATCTACTTTATCTAAACGATAATCTAGAGAAATTGTGAGGTCACTGACACTTGTGAATTCTTCAATCATATTTTCTATAGCCCCTTTAAAGCCATGCTGTTCAAGAGCACCAGGACGTAATTTATTTAAAGAGTTACGCACATCCACAATTCCTTGTCTGACTACTTTACTAATGACCATTAATTGTTTCTTGGTTGCTTCTGGATTGATATCAATCATTGCAATACAGGCATCTACACCTGCTGCAATACCTGTTAAGGCATGGCCTAAAGTATCATGGATTTCACGAGCAAGTCTTTTTCTTTCTTTATCTTCCGCAATCTTTTCACTCACTGCTGCATAATTCTCTAATTCATGATTGACTTGATGTACCATGATTAATTCCTGAGTCATACGTTCATTTTCCTGTACTTCATTCGCAATATAAATCATTAAGAAGAGAATAAAGAAAAGAAGATTAATAATATCTAAGAAGTTAATACCTACCTGCAATAAAACTCTAGTCGTACTTGTATAAACTTCGAAATAAGCATCCGCATTCACAAGAGGAAATAATGTATTAAAGAAATCATAGTTAGATATTATAAGAAGCAAACTTAAAGGAATTGTCAGCCATTTGACATATTTATTCTCTTTAAATCTAAATAATGCATCACAGAATATTAAATAGATAATACCATTATAGCTAAAATAAAGAGATTTCATTATGAAAAATCCTAGAATTGTTTCTATAGAAAGAAAGAGAAGATTCTCAAAAGGATATTCTTTAACACGATGATCAAAGAAATTCATTAATACAATAACACAGCTAAAAAGAATTAATGTTTCAAAGAAGATCAAACCTGGGTCTTCTGGGATATAGTTTAAAGAACTTAGAAAGTCTCTAGAAAGATTATTCGCAATAATATAGTTTGTACTGAACATAAATATCATTGCGTAACATGTGATCATAAAGAAATTCCAAGACATCATAAATGTACGGATTCTTTTTAAGCTAATACTTTTCAACATTATTGCCACCCCTTTACACTATAGGAGTCGATATTGTCTTTAGTAATCATTGTGACAGGTACTTCAATAATTTTTGGAATATCTTTTCTTTGAAGAATATCATACATCTTCTTTGCAGAGAGTTTTCCAAACATAAGTGGAGATTGTGCAGCTGTACCTGCAATAAGAGGACTCTGTTTAATAAGTGATTTTAAATCTGGTGTGCCATCTACTCCATAGACAATAATATCTTGACGATTTAATGATTCTATGGCAGCGAGTGCACCTAGTGCTGAAGGATCATTTAAAGCCATCACAACATCAACATTTGAATGCTTTTTTAATATTGTCTGCATTAAAGGCATCGCACGTTCTAGCTGTCCTTCGCATTCTGCAGAGTCTATAATTTGATATTGTGGATAATCTTTAATCGTATCTACAAATCCCTGTATTCTTGAAGCTGCTGATTCGACAGTAGAATGTTTTAATAAGACAATATTGGCTGATTGCATTCTTTTCATCATATTTTGAGCACATAAAACACCTGCATTATAATTGTCAGATTCAATAACACAATCAATCAAATCTGTATTATCTACAGACGCATCTATCGCAATCACTGGAATTCCTGCTTTTCTTGCAGATTCTAAAGAAGGAAGCTTCTTTGAATCAATAGGATTCACAAAAATACCATCCACCTTCTTTGATATAAATTCCTCTATCTGTTCATTCTGTTTATCTGTATCAAGTTCAGGATTACGTACAATAAGTTCATCCCCGTTTTGTTCTATTTCTTTTCTTAATTCGTTATTAATCACTTCATAGAAAGGATTGTTCATAGTCATATAAGTTGCCCCAAAGATAAGATGTGTCTTTTGTGGTGTTAGATAGCTTGTATAAACTGTTCCTAATAGTGTTGCAACAATAAGCCAAATAATGATATAAAGTGACTTCTTACTTCTTTCATCCATAAATCTCACCTACTTGTGTACATTTTAACATAATTCTCACATCCTCTAAACGATAAAAATGCAGAGATTATGATATTATTTGTTACAAATGATATAAAAGGGTCTATAATATATGTAGGCAAGGATAATCTCATTGTATTTATTATTTATTCGACCAAGGGGATGATTTCTATGTTAGATATGAGAATTTTAAGTGATCCATATGAAGAAGAATGCTTTCTAATACTAAAAAGCAACCTTCCTAAGATGAAAGATGAGGATGCATTAGAACTCTATATAAACTTAAAGAAGTCTTATAAGAAAGACAGAGGTTTGATGCGTTATATCTTTGATGAAACAGAAAAGATTGCACAGAAAATAATAACTATCTAGCCAAAAAAAGAAGGTTCGCGAGAACCTTCTTTTTAGTATTCACTTGGGACAATAACCGCAAGAATAATATAAGCGAGAATACCGCTTCCTCCTAGCGCTGTAAATGCGACCCATCCTAATCTGACAAGAGTAGGATCAATCTGGAAGTATTCCGCAATACCTCCACATACGCCAGCAAGCATACGGTCATGTGCTGAACGATATAATCTTTTATTCATTTTTCTACCCCTCCTCACACATAGTATCATATTTTCTTTGATATATATAGAATAATACAAATAGAATAAAACCTATTGTACTTATGATACATGAAAGAGTATATCCTGGAGGAGTAAATGTGATCTTAATTGTATGATCCCCTTTTGAAATACGACATCCTAAGAATGCTTGATTGACTTTTTCTATATTGACTTTCTTATTATCAATATACATTGTATAACCTTTTTCATAAGGGATACGTGTAATAAAGTAACCATCTTGAGAGACATTGATTTTACCTTCTAGTGCATTGGATGATTTCTTAACATCTAATGGATCAACAGTTTGATTTAATGCAGAAGCAGGAAGTGTATACATCTTAATATTTTTAATAATATAGTCACCTTTAGAGAGAGTTACTTTTAATTGATTACTTGTAGTCACATAAGTGAAGTGTGTATGAGGATGATAATAAGGATTCTTAATACTAGCGAGTTTATTCTTCATTCCATTGACAGTAATAGATACACCCTTAAGAGGTTTCTTATTCTCAATATCTGCTTCTAATACAACGATTTCATTGTTTGTTTGGCGATTCAATGTGATTTCTTTTTTTTGTTTTTTAGTAATATGATAAGATTTCTTGAATCCTGGATCTTCTTTAATAAATTGACTTTGATAATGTGTATCACCTTTATTCACAATCGCACAATTCACAAGTGTATCTAGAGTATATGGATAAGAGAGTTGTCTAAAATGTTTTTCACTCATTAACTGGCTTGTTGCATAAGCTTGAGGTAAAGAAGTATTTGATTGATAAAGTTTCACATTCTTATCTTGATCCCTTAAAGAATAACCATAAGGGGCATTTCTTTTAGAAATAACTGTATCAATACCAAGTGTTTTAAGGTAGAAGATATTGTCTGTGTCATTCTGTGCTACACGGTTATTTGTAGGAACAGGGATTCTTAATGTATCAAATAGGAATTTATTGTAATGTTTATTATTAGTAGATGTATAGCCTGATACACGTCTAAATAGATAACCATGAGTTTGATTGACATTCTGTCTTGTAGTCAAATCTGCGACTGTATGCATCTTATTTCTTCTTACTAACTGTGAAACATTCTTTTCTGATTTCTTTGGCTTATAGAATGAAGAAGGTCCATTAATAAATGATACGACCAGCATTGGAACCACAAGATATCCATACAGTACATGCTTTCTTCTTTGGAGTAAGATAAGAAGCGCAAATAGACAATCTACAAGTGCTGAGAATGGATATTCAATAAAGAATAATGGAATCATTAGTAACAGTACAGAATATCTAGAAAGTGTAACATCCCCTTCTTTAATCTTCACTAACATCATACACATGATATAAGCCACGATTGGAATAAAGACAATCATGATCTTACTTCTTGCATATAAGAAACCATTCATAATAAACCACACAAGTGGAGAATAGAATGATACAAGAGTGACAATAGAAAGCTTTCTTAGCTGTTTATCACTTAAGGCAAGAACTAAAAGAATATATGAGATATATGTAAGTCCACAACCATATTTACTATAAAGTAAACCTTTTAAATTAAGAGAAGGGATGAATAAAGAAGACATCTGTGTTGGTGCACCAGATTTACCATTCATTAATATAATATAGAGTGTTGGGATTGTAAGTATTGCGGTTAATAGGACAATTAATATATATGATATAAAAAGTTTCTTCCATTCTTTAGGATAACGATAGAGTAAATAAATGAAACATACAATAAAGCATCCAATACAATAGAAATAGCTATGAAGTACAATCATACTGCCACATAGTGTAAAAGCTGCAAAGTTCTTCTTTTCTATACTTATCAAAGCGAGGAATAAGTAAGGCATATAGTTCACAAACATGATCTGTTTATGTGAATGAAAGAAGATACTTGATAATAATACAAGCAAGCTGACAAAGATACAGATGTTTTCGTTATCTGTATGTTGTCTTAAAAAGATATAACAACAAATAACAGAGAGTGTCAGCATCAATACACTATAGGCAATAATGATTGTCTGCATATTTACATGTATGAGTAATGCACCTATAAGAATATCAGGTCTTAAGTATCCATAATAAGAGAAGTGATAGATATTTCCTCCACCCATTAACTGTTTCATATAAGTAGGAAATAGCGTTCCTTCGCTTCTTATTGCATGTCTTAATGCATCCGCAATAACTACATGCTGGCTATACCAGTCAATTGTGTTACCAAAGACATCGGATGTAAGTATAAAGACTAATGCGATAGATAGTAGACCAAGTAGACAAATGGTGCGCTTGTCTTTTTTAGTCATGATTTTCACCTCGATACTATTGTAAGAAACAAATCTTAAATTTTGACTTAATCAAATCTTAAATTCACTTAATTTTTGTAAATTTTATGTTTAAGAAATCTTAAGAATTCTTTTAAGGTTTTTTAAATAAAGAGATGATATTGTAAAAATGGGTGATAAATATGAATAATTTAAAAATGTTGACAATTAGTTCTTTGTTGATGATTAGTTCATTATTTGGTTCTAATCATACAATTAAGCATAAGAAGATGATTGATGGATTAAATCTTAAGAATATAGATTCTGTGATGTTTGTAGCACATCCTGACGATGAAACTATATGGGGTGGCAGTCATCTTTTAAGGAAACATTATCTTGTTGTATGTTTGACTAATGGTAATAATAAGGTAAGAAGAAAAGAGTTTATGAATGTCATGAAGGCCACAGGTAGTACAGGTGTTATGTTTAATTATCCAGATAAAACAAATGGACAAAGAGATAATTGGAATAAATCAAGAAAATATATCAAGAATGATGTACACTATATATTAGGTAAGAAGAAATGGAAAACTGTTGTAACACATAATCCTGATGGTGAATATGGTCATACGCATCATCAAATGACTTCTTATATAGTAAGTAAAGATAGTCGAGTGGATATGAATCAGTTAGTCTATTTCGGCAGGTATTATAAAAAGAAGAATTTGCCTCATAATTTTAATTCTATAAGTCAAAGTGATTTAAAGAAGAAGATGAAGTTAACAAGTATGTATAGTTCACAATCTAAGGTTATGGATCATCTTGGACACATGTTACCTCATGAGAACTGGGTGAAGGCAAAGGATTGGAGATAGTTATGAATGAAAAAATCATGGTAGTAGATGATGATCAAGATATACGTGAAGTGATCCAGGTGTTATTGTCTAGTGAAGGATATAATGTCATAGAAGCAAGTAATGGGAAAGAAGCATTAGAATTAGTGGATGATGATACAGATCTTATTATTCTTGATGTGATGATGCCTGAGATGAATGGGTATCAAGCGTGTGTATTATTAAGAGAGAAAACAAAGGCCCCTATTCTCTTTTTAACTGCAAAGGGGCAGGATAGTGATAAAACATTAGGTTTTTCTAGTGGTGGTGATGATTACTTAACTAAACCATTCTCTTATAATGAGTTAAATGGACGTGTGAAAGCATTACTTAGACGCTATCATGTGTATCAGGGTAAAGGTACTACACAAGAAAAACAGATTATATATAAGACAGGTAATATAGAAGTCAATAGTGCGAAACGTACAGCATCAATAGATGGAGAGAAACTCAACTTAACAGATTTAGAATATAATATTCTAGAATATTTATTAATGAATAAGCAACAGGTAATTTCTCCTAGTCAATTATTTGAAGCTATCTGGCATGAAGAGTATTATTATGGGGCAAATAATACAATCATGGTGCATATTAGACATTTAAGACAGAAGATTGAAAAGGATCCTACAAATCCTGAACATATCAAAACAATCTGGGGTAAAGTATATTATTGTGAGTAAGAAATATGTGAGTCTTGCCTCTAAGATCTTCTTTATATTAATTGCCTCAAGTATGTCTGCAGTATTGGTATATAGCTGTTTTAGAGAACAGATTCCTCACTATTATAGTTTTATAGATGAAGTAGCTGGTATAAAACATAAAAGAAATAAGTTCTTTAAAGAGTTTAAAGAAAAAGCGAAAGATGTAAATTCAACTGATAAGAAGCAGGTTAAGAAGTTAATTAAAACCAAAGATCCTTACTTGTCTGTTTATATTAATGATAATAAGAATGAATATTATGTTGCCGCTAATTATGCAGATTTTCTTACTCAACCTGTAAGTGTGATTACACCACTTTATATCTTACAGACAGACTTTGAAACAGATGCGTATAATGCGGTTTATACAAAGATTGTACAGTTTAAGGATCAAAAGGCTGAAGTAGAACTGTATGATATGAATTTACTGAAGTATATTAAGTATTATTTCTATGTTGCTTTGTTTGCTTCTTTCCTCACATTCCTTCTTCCTACTTTCTTTTTTATTCGTCATAAGGTTAAATATATTGAATGTTTAAAACAGGAAATACTCAATATGTCCCAGGGTGATTTATCTCATCCTATGACAATTCAAGGACGTGATGAACTTGCAGTACTTGCTCATCAAATGGATGGTCTAAGAGTGACATTACAGGAAAATAATGAGAAAGAAATGGAAATGCAGCAGACACATCATGATTTGATTACTGCCATGTCACATGACTTAAGAACTCCTCTCACAAGTTTAAGAGGTTATCTGGATATTCTTGCCTTACATTGTTTCAAGGATCAGGAACAGATGGATAACTACTTACATAGATGTATTGACAAAGTAGAACAAATTAAAGAACTCTCTAATAAGACATTTGCTTATTCACTTGTGTTTGAACAGAATAGTCATCCTCAATTAGAAAAGATATCTACAGAAGCACTATTACGCTATATAGAAGAGAATCTTAACTATTTAGAATTAGAAGGTTTTATCATTCACAAAGACATTAAATACATAAAAAAAGAAGTCCTTTTAGACTTCTCTATGATCAAAAGAATGATCAATAACCTCTGTTCTAATATTCATAAATATTCAGATAAACATGTAGATATGACTCTTACTCTTGATGATTCTTTTGATTTCCTCTTAATCAATAAAAAGAATAGTGACTTATCTAAAGTAGAAAGTAATAAGATTGGTTTAAGAAGTGTTAAACGTATTGTAGAACTTCATAATGGAACATGTTCTATTGAAGAAAGTGAAGAAACTTTCTCCATCCGTATTTCTATTCCACTAAAAAAGGCTTGATCATAAGATAATTAGAGGGCAAGCAAATATAAGATCAAAAGGAGTATACTATTTAGTATGATGAAAAAATTACATTTAATCATAAAAATAAGTTTCTTTGCTATTGTAATAGCTGTTTCTATATTTTTAAAAGAACAACATTTTACTGCATACATACTTCCCGCAACTGCATACATATCTCCCGCAGCTGTAAGTGATCAAACAGATTACATTATTCAATTTAATAGTTTTTCAAACATTCTGTTGGCTAGCAGTTTACTATTACTCATTTTATTCTTTACTTATTATAAAATGAGTGTACGCTTATTTGATATTACACTATTAGATAAAATAATTTTATTTTATTATTCTGTATTCTTTATTACAATATTTACTACTTATCATTCATTTTATGTATATAGTGGAGATTTGTGTCATTTATCATCTATATTAACCTCTATCACTTTTTTACAATATGATTTTTTAAATGTATTACCAATTGGTATAATCCTCTATATTCCAATACTGTATTTATTTTTCATAAAACATAAAAGAAGAAAGCCATGAAACGAAAAAGAATAATAACAATTTGTATTTCTTTGGTCACAATAGAAGCCAATACGTGGACAAATACTGGCAGAATAAACAATCTTCCAACTTATGGTGAGGTAAAAGGTGTTTTTAAAAAATTAGACATGTAAAAAGGCTGTAAATGCTAATGAGATAGTATATCTTTCTACTCTCATTAATTTAACAGCCTTTTTAATTACTTATTAATATCTGCTTCATCAAATACTTCCGCAATAGAGCTTCCTGGCGCAACCATTGGGAATACCTTGTCATCATCATCAATAATACATTCGATTACAACTGGGCCATGATAATCCACTGCTTCCTGTAAAGCAGGCATCACTTCTTCTTTCTTAGTGACACGGATAGCTTTACAGCCTAATCCTTCTGCTACCTTACAGAAGTCTACCTTATCATGAAGTACTGTTGCACTATAGCGTTCACCATAGAATAATGTCTGCCACTGTCTTACCATTCCAAGTACATGGTTATTAAGTACTACTTCGATGATTGGGATATTGTAACGTGATGCAGTAGCGAGTTCATTGAGGTTCATACGGAAACATCCATCACCTGCAATATTGAATACTAACTGATTAGGACAGCCGTATTTAGCTCCCATTGCTGCACCTAGTCCATACCCCATAGTACCAAGTCCTCCAGAACTTAAGAACTGTCTAGGACGTCTATAGTGATAATACTGAGCTGCCCACATCTGGTTCTGGCCTACTTCAGTTGTGATAATAGCCTGAGAATCAGTGAAGTTATCAATCTGTTCAATCACATATGGACCAGTTAATCTAGACTGATCATAAGTTAAAGGATAACGATCCTTTAATGTACGTACTTCCTTCATCCATCCTGGATGATTCTGTTGTGTTAAAGTTAAATTAATAGCTTCAATAACATCTTTTGCATCTCCGACAATACCTAAATCAACAGGCACATTCTTATCGATTTCTGCATCATCGACATCAATATGAATAATCTTTGCATTCTTCGCAAATGTATCCACATTACCTGTAATACGGTCACTGAAACGTACACCAATCGCAATCAATAAATCACATTCTGATACACCGATATTACTTGCTTTAGTCCCATGCATTCCAAGCATTCCTGCATAACGTGGATTAGTGCCATCATAAGCCCCTTTACCCATTAATGTATCAGTAACTGGTGCATCGATCTTTTCTACAAATTCTTTTAAAGGTGCACTAGCCTGAGAGGCAATACATCCACCACCGACAAATACGAATGGCTTTTCTGATGCTTCAATCATTTCTACAGCTTTCTTAATAGAAGTTGTAGGGAATGTATAATTACGGCTGCCAATGACATCTGGTACCTTTTTTGTATATTCACAAGAACCTACAGTCGCATTCTTAGTCATATCGACTAATACTGGACCAGGACGACCTTCTTTCGCAATCTGGAATGCTTTACGGATAGTAGGAGCCAATTCTTCTGGTGATTTACAAATAAAGTTATGTTTAGTGATAGGGATAGTCACACCCTTGATATCAATTTCCTGGAAGGCATCTTTACCTAAGGCATTGACACCTACGTTGGCAGTTAAAGCGACTAAAGGAATAGAATCCATCATGGCTGTCGCAATACCTGTGACAAGGTTAGTGGCACCTGGTCCACTTGTTGCCATACAGACACCCACTTTACCAGTGGCACGTGCATAACCATCAGCCGCATGAGACGCACCCTGTTCATGAGATGTAAGGACATGATGAATCTTATCCTGATATTTATATAAACTATCATAGACTTCTAGGATTGCCCCTCCTGGATAGCCAAAGATAGTATCTACGCCCTGTTCAAGAAGGCTTTCTACTACAATGTCCGATCCTTTCATTAACATTTTTGGATTCTCCTCCTTTACTTATCATTTGGCTGTAATACAGCTCCAGTATTGGCACTTGTTACCTGAGCAGCATAACGTCTTAAGTAACCTGTAGTAATACGAGGTTCTCTAGGCTGCCATTTAGCACGACGTGCTTCTAATGTAGCATCATCTACAGCTACATTAATCTTATTATTTGGAATATCAATAGAGATCATATCTCCTTCTTCAATTAAAGCGATAGGTCCTCCTACTGCTGCTTCAGGAGATACATGTCCAATAGACGCCCCTCTAGTTGCTCCTGAGAAACGACCATCTGTAATTAATGCAACATCTTTATCAAGTCCCATACCAGCGATTTCACTTGTAGGAGATAACATTTCTCTCATACCAGGACCACCTTTAGGACCTTCATAACGAATAACAACAACATCACCCTTCACAATCTTACCAGCACGAATTGCTTTGATTGCATCATCTTCACTATCAAATACTCTGGCTGGTCCAGTATGTGTCATCATTTCAGGTGCGACTGCTGCTGCCTTAACAACACAGCTATCAGGTGCAATATTACCCTTTAATACCGCAATACCCCCTGTTTTCATATAAGGGTTATTAACAGGACGGATGATTTCTGGATCTAAGTTTACGCATCCTGCAATATTTTCTTTAACAGTCTTACCAGTACATGTGATTCCTGTTGTATCTAAGATACCTAATGAATCAAGTTCATTCATGACTGCATATACACCACCAGCATCATCTAAATCTTCCATAAATGTAGAACCTGCTGGTGCTAAGTGACAAAGGTTTGGTGTATATTTAGAAATTTCATTCGCAATTTCAAGATTTAATTCAACACCTGCTTCATGTGCGATAGCTGGTAAATGAAGCATTGAGTTTGTAGAACATCCTAAGGCCATGTCCACTGTCATCGCATTCTTGAATGCAGCAGGAGTCATGATATCTCTTGGTTTGATGTTCTTTTCTACTAATTCCATGATCTTCATACCAGCATGTTTTGCAAGTCTGATACGTGCTGAATAAACAGCTGGAATAGTTCCATTACCACGAAGACCCATACCGAGTGCTTCTGTTAAACAGTTCATAGAGTTCGCTGTATACATACCTGAACATGAACCACATGTTGGACATGCTTTTTCTTCAAATTCTTCAAGATGAGCCGCATCTAGAGTACCTGCATTATATTGACCAACTGCTTCAAATAGTGAAGAAAGACAAGTCTTCTTACCATTTAATTTCTTACCTGCAAGCATTGGTCCACCTGATACAAAGATAGTTGGAATATTTAAACGAGCCGCTGCCATTAATAAGCCTGGAACGTTCTTATCACAGTTAGGAATCATGACAAGACCATCAAACTGATGTGCTGTCGCCAGACATTCTGTACTATCAGCAATTAATTCTCTAGTTACAAGTGAATATTTCATACCTGTATGGTTCATCGCAATACCATCACATACTGCAATCGCAGGTACTTCAACTGGCACACCACCCGCTAAATAAACACCTTTCTTAACTGCTTCACTGATCTTATCTAGATTCATATGACCAGGAACAATTTCATTATATGAACAAACTACCCCGATTAGAGGTCTTTCTAATTCTTCTTCTGTCATGCCTAAGGCATTGAAGAGTGAACGATGAGGTGCACGTTCTACTCCCTTTTTTACATTATCACTTCTCATATTAGCCTCCTAAAGTCTTTCTACTACAGCATCACCCATCTGTGATGTAGATACTTTTGTCATTCCTTCTTTATAAATATCAACTGTACGGATATGATCCGCAAGAACCTTTTCTACTGCTTTTTCAATACATGCTGCTTCTTCATCCATATCAAATGAATAACGTAGCATCATAGCGGCACTTAAGATAGTCGCAAGTGGATTCGCAATATTCTGTCCTGCAATATCAGGTGCACTGCCATGGCTTGGTTCATACATACCTAGACTGTCTTCACGAAGTGAAGCACTTGATAACATACCAATAGAACCAGTAACCATAGATGCTTCATCACTTAAGATATCCCCAAACATATTTTCAGTGAGGACCACATCAAACTGTGCTGGATCTTTGACTAACTGCATAGCACAGTTATCTACAAGCATATGTTCTACTTTTACTTCTGGGAAATCCTGAGCCACTTCATTCACAATCTTACGCCATAAGCGAGATGTATCTAAAACATTGGCTTTATCCACACTTGTAAGTTTCTTACCACGTTTCATCGCAATTTCAAATCCTCTTTGTGCGATACGTCTAATTTCATGTTCTGAATAAACTAGATTATCATGAGCCACTAATTCACCATTGATTTCTTTTGTATTTCTTTCACCAAAATATAAACCACCAGTCAATTCTCTTACGATAATCATATCAAAACCTGCTTCTGATGTGCTTTCCTTTAAAGGACATGCACCTGCAAGTTCTTTATATAAATAAGCAGGTCTTAAGTTTGCGAATAAACCTAATTCTTTTCTAATCTTTAATAATCCTGCTTCTGGTCTTAATGTAGGATCTAATTTATACCATGGAGATGTATTAGTATCTCCCCCAATAGAACCTAATAATACAGCATCACTGTTTTTTGCGACTTCTAATGCCTCATCAGTTAATGGGACTCCATAAGCATCAATAGAACAGCCTCCCATGAGGATATTCTTGTAATTGAATGTATGATTATATTTCTTTGCGATGGCATCAAGTACCTTAATTGCTTCATTCACAATTTCAGGACCGATTCCATCACCTTTAATAACCGCAATATTCTTTTCCATATCCTCTATCCTTTCTTATTATTGACATAGTTTACAAGACCACCCTGTTCAATAATCTTCTGCATGAATGGTGGGAAAGGCTGACCCTGATATTCTGTATTCTTAGTGAGGTTATAAATCTTACCTGTTTCATAATCTACTTTTACTTCATCGCCATCATCAATACCATCTACGGCTTCTGGACATTCAAGAATCGCAAAACCGATATTAATAGAGTTACGATAGAAGATACGTGCAAAGCTTTTTGCGATAACACATGAAACACCTGCTGTCTTTAATGCAAGAGGGGCATGTTCTCTTGATGAACCACAACCAAAGTTCTTCTTTGCGACAATAATATCGCCAGGCTGGACTCTTTCTACAAATGTAGGATCTAAGTCCACCATAGCGTGAGTGGCTAATTCTTTGGCATCAAATGAATTAAGATATCTTGCTGGAATAATAACGTCTGTATCAACGTTATCACCATATTTAAATACTCTACCTTTAGCTTCCATTAGTTATTACCTCCGAATTTTTCTGGATTTGCGATATAACCTGCAATCGCACTTGCAGCTGCTGTTTCTGGAGATGCAAGATAAATTAATGACTCTACATCACCCATACGTCCAACGAAGTTTCTATTTGTAGTAGAAACACACTTTTCACCTTTCGCAAGTACACCCATATGACCACCCATACATGGACCACAGCTTGGTGTATTGACAGCACATCCTGCTTCTACAAATGTTTCTAGAATACCTTCTAGGATACACTGTAAGTAAATCTTCTGAGTGGCTGGTATAACCATCACTCTCACATTATCAGCTACTTTCTTACCTTTAAGAATAGCAGCTGCTTTTCTTAAGTCTTCCATACGACCATTTGTACATGATCCAATAACAACCTGATCAATATAGATTTTATCCATTGCTTCAATTTCATCCACTGTCTTTGCATTACCTGGAAGATGAGGGAAAGCAACAGTTGGTCTAATAGCAGATAAGTCTACATCTACCACTTCTTCATAATCAGCGTCTTTGTCTGCTTCATAGATCTTATATTCACGTTTAGCATGTTTATCTAAGTATTCAATAGCGGCTTCATCAACAGGGAAGATACCGTTCTTAGCTCCTGCTTCAATAGCCATATTACAAATAGTGAAACGATCTGCCATAGATAATTCTTTGACACCCTCACCAGTAAATTCCATTGATTTATATAAAGCTCCATCTACACCAATACGTCCAATAATATGTAAAATAACATCCTTACCAGATACATATTTTGGTAGTTTGCCATGAAGATTAAATTTAATGGCTGAAGGTACCTTGAACCATAACTGTCCAGTCGCCATACCTGTCGCAATATCAGTTGTTCCTACACCTGTAGAGAAAGCACCAATAGCCCCATAAGTACAAGTATGTGAGTCTGCACCAATGACAGCATCTCCTGCCACAACAATGCCGCTTTCAGGTAAGATAGCGTGTTCTACACCACATTTACCCTGTTCCATATGATGTGTTAATCCCTGCTCACGAGAGAATTCTCTGATTGCTTTTGAGTTCTCTGCAGATTTAATATCTTTATTAGGTGTAAAGTGATCTGGCACTAAGACTACCTTATCTTTATCAAAGACCTTATCAGCCATTTTCTTAAAGATTGGTAAAGCCATAGGTCCTGTAATATCATTTGCCATTACAATATCTACATTTGCTTCAATTAATTCACCTGCATGAACTTCTTTTACTCCCGCATGATCAGCTAAGATCTTCTGCGTCATTGTCATTCCCATTATATATAATCCTCCTCAAGTTATTTTTGAATGTTGTAAAGAGAAAGTACCGCAGTACTTCCTCTTTACAACACACAAAGTGTGTGTTGCTTAGTGATTAGTTATTTAAAAGCTTATCTTCATCAGACCAAGAATATAATGAACGGATATCAGCACCTACTTTTTCACATTCATGTTCATTGTGTAACTGTCTCATTGCTTTGAAGTGAGCCTGTCCACCTGCTGCTGACATTTCAAGTAAGAATTCTTTAGCGAATGAACCATCCTGGATATCAGCTAATACTTTCTTCATTGCTTTCTTAGTGTCTTCAGTGATTAATTTAGGACCAGTGATATAGTCACCATATTCTGCAGTATTAGAAATAGATTTTCTCATACCTTCGAAACCTGACTGGTAGATTAAGTCTACGATTAACTTCATTTCATGGATACATTCAAAGTATGCATTCTTTGGGTCGTAACCAGCTTCTACTAATACTTCGAAACCAGTCTGCATTAACTGACATACACCACCACAAAGAACTGCCTGTTCACCAAATAAGTCTGTTTCAGTTTCAGTTCTGAATGTAGTATCTAATAGACCAGCTCTTGCACCACCGATTGCAGCACCATAAGCTAATGCATAATCATGAGCCTTACCAGTGTAATCCTGTTCAACTGCTACTAGACAAGGAGTACCTTTACCTGCCTGATATTCTGAACGTACTGTATGACCTGGAGCTTTTGGCGCAATCATAGTTACATCAACGTTCTTTGGTGGAACGATCTGATTGAAATGAATATTGAAACCATGAGCGAACATCAACATATCGCCTTCGTTTAAGTTTGGTTCGATAGCTTCTTTGTAAAGCTTAGCCTGTAATTCATCAGGAATTAATACCATGATGATATCTGCCCAAGCAGCTGCATCAGCAGATGTCATAACCTTAAGTCCCTGTTCTTCTGCTTTCTTCCAAGACTTAGAACCTTCATATAGACCAACAACAACGTCTACTCCAGATTCTTTAAGGTTTAATGCATGTGCATGTCCCTGAGAACCATAACCGATGATAGCAACCTTTCTACCATCCAATAAAGATAAATCACAGTCTGTGTTGTAATAGATTTTAGCCATATTTATTTACCCCCTATTTTTCTTAGCTTTCATCTTTTCTATATCAAAATCATCTAGTCCTCTTCCGATGCCTGCAATACCAGTACGGACGATTTCGGTGATATTGAACGTATCTAACATTGTGAGAATACCATGGATCTTATTTTGATCACCAGTGACTTCCACAACGAGTGAATTTGGCGCAACATCGACAATCTGCGCTCTAAATATATTGACTATTGACACAATATCAGGTCTTTGTGAGTGGTCTGCTTCTACCTTAATAAGCACCAATTCACGATAGACTGAATGGTCATCATCTAACGGAAATATTTCAATTACATCTTCCAGCTTTCTTAACTGCTTTTTAATCTGTGCAAGAGTGGCTGGTTCTCCTCTTGCAGATACTGTCATACGTGAGACTGTTGGATCGTTTGTTTCACCAACAGTCAATGAATCAATGTTGTAGCCTCTTCTAGAGAATAATCCAGCCACACGGCTTAATACGCCAGCTGAATTATCAACTAGAATAGACAGGACAAGTCTTTCCATTAAGCGGCCTCCCTCATATCCTTATGTATTCTATTCATTGCTGAAATAATTGCCTTAATAGTTGCAGTTGTAATATTTGGATGAACACCTACACCCCATTCAATAATAGAAGTGCCTTTTGCTCTAAGCTGTACATAAGCAGCAGCCTTAGCACTTGAACCAGATGTTAATGCATGCTCACTATAATCTAATAAGTGAATATAATGGTATCCATTATCATTGAAGGCATTCTTAACTGCATCAATTGGACCATTACCATAACCAATAATTGTACGTTCTTCACCATGATCACGAATTGTTAATTCGACTTTTCTTTCATATTCGTTTTCTGCATCTTCTGAGATATCTGTTAGTTTCTGATAAATGAACTGGAATGGTTCTTCATTTTCAATATATTCATTTCTGAATGTATCATAGATTCTTTCTGGTGATACTTCGCCTTCTGCTTCAGAGATATTCTGTACAATCTTTGCGAAGTCACCCTGTAATGGTTTAGGTAAATGATAACCAAAGACTGTATCCATAACGAAGGCCACACCACCTTTACCTGATTGAGAGTTGATTCGAACGATTGGCTCATATTGTCTATTTAAATCAGCTGGGTCAATTGGTAAGTAAGGCACTTCCCATTGTTTCTGATGTCTTTCATGATATTTATGCATACCTTTATTAATCGCATCTTGATGGCTTCCAGAGAATGCTGTGAAGACTAACTGACCAGCATATGGAGAACGAGGATCAACTTCCATCTTTGTACATTCTTCATAAGTACGCTTGATGTCATTCATCTGTGTGAAGTCAAGTTCTGGATTGACACCATGTGTATACATATTTAATGCAACAGTGACGATATCCACGTTACCTGTTCTTTCACCATTTCCAAATAGTGTACCTTCTACTCGATCAGCCCCTGCCATTAATGCAAGTTCTGTTGCAGCAACACCACATCCTCTATCATTATGTGGATGAACTGAGATAATAGCTCTATCACGATCTTTTAGGTTTCTACATACATATTCAACCTGATCTGCAAAGACATTTGGTGTATCCATTTCTACAGTTGATGGAAGATTCACAATCACTTTATTATCCTTAGAAGCACCCCATACATCTAAGACTGCATCGACTACTTCTACTGCATAATCCATTTCTGTACCAGTAAAGCTTTCAGGTGAATATTCAAGAATGACTTGACCTTTAAAGTTATCACATAACTTCTTTACAAGAGCACAGCCATCTGTCGCAATCTTCTTAATTTCATCTTTATCTTTGTTGAAGACAACATCTCTTTGAAGGATACTTGTTGAATTATAAATATGCACAATAGCGCGGTCTAATCCATCAAGGGCTTCAAATGTTCTCTTGATTAAGTGTTCACGGCACTGAGTTAATACCTGAACAGTGACATCATCAGGAATGAGGTTTTCTTCAATCAATAATCTTAAGAAATCATATTCAATCTGTGAAGCTGAAGGGAATCCTACTTCAATTTCCTTGAATCCAAGTTCAACTAATAACTTGAACATCTTCACCTTTTCTTGAATATTCATTGGTGTGACTAATGCCTGGTTACCATCACGTAAATCTACTGAACACCAGATAGGTGCTTTTTCAATTGTCTTATCTGGCCATGTGCGGTCTTTCAAGCTCACCGTTTCAAATCTCTTGTACTTTTGGTAATTCATCATAATTGTTTATTCTCCTTTCCAACCTATAAAAAAAGCCCTCGTCCTTACTAGCGTAAGAGGACGAGAGAATAATTCTTCGTGGTTCCACCTCAATTTATTGATATCTCACAATATCAACCTTATCGAGTACGCTTTATATATAAAGTACATACTCTAGCGAGATAACGGTCGCAAATGCCGTAGCAGCCTACTTAATTCAGTGCTCCACTCAAGGATGAGTTCAAAGATGATCAAACAGTTCTTTACACCAGCCAGAACCTCTCTGCGCTTTCATCATTCCCCTACTAGTTCCTATCAAAGTCGTTTTCTTTTGGGTTGTTGTGTTTATCATATACTTCTCGCATAAACATGTCAACAAACTTTTTCACTTTTTTCCTTATTTTCCTAATTATATTAATTATTTATCGGATTATCAGTTTTATAAGCGGCTTCTTGTAATGAGTTATATGAATTTTATTGTAATATTCAATATTATTTCCATTGTTTTTAATTACAGACATTTTTATATTTACTTCGCAAAATATTTATTACATTAATAATTATTTGTCTATTCAAACTATAAAAAAAGATGTCTTTCGACATCTTATCTCTGTAATGCAAGCTTGATTAATTCATCAATAAGAGCTGGTGTATCTAGTCCTGCATCTTTCATTAATTGAGGATACATAGAGATATTAGTAAAGCCAGGCATAGTATTGATTTCGTTTAAATAAACGTTTCCTGTATCGTTATCATAGAAGAAATCACATCTAGCTAGACCTGTACCATCTACTGCCTTAAATGCTTTCACAGCAGCCTGTCTGATATAATCCTGGATAGACTGATCTACTCTTGCAGGAATGCATGTTGCACTCTGTTCATCTTCATATTTAGATTCATATGTATAGAATTCACCATGAGGTAAAATCTGTCCTACACGTGATGCACTGATATCATCATTACCAATGACAGCACATTCTAATTCTGTCGCATTAATAGCTTTTTCTACAACAACATGACGGTCATAAGATGCTGCTTCATGAAGTTTTGGTAGTAAATCAGTTAAAGTATTAACCTTATAACAGCCTACACTTGAGCCAGAACGGCTAGCCTTTACAAAGCAAGGGAATCCTAAGTGTGTATAGATTTCCATTTCTACATTAAAGCTTTCTCTACCTTCATTATCTACTACAACTAATTTATCATCATATCTCTTCTTGACATATAGAGAAGGCACCTGAGGAATATTAGCCTGATCAAATAGTTTCTTTGCATAGATCTTATCCATTGCAGTACAAGATGCCATCACACGGCATCCAACATATGGCACCTGACCCATTTCTAATAAGCCCTGGATAGTACCATCTTCACCAAACTGTCCATGTAATACTGGGAATACAACATCAAATGATTTTAAGAAAGCGAAATGATCATTGATCTTTGTAGCACCTTCTAACCAGTTATCACTAGAGAAATCAGTAGAAACTAAATCATACCATTCGCCTTCTTTTGTAATACCAGCAACTTTAATATCATATTTACTCTTATCACAATTTTTATAGATATTCACACATGACATACGGCTAACAGCATGTTCTGTAGACTGTCCACCACATACTAATAATAACTTCATCTTCTTAATTATTCTCCTTTAAATCATTAATGACTTCTTTTAAATGCATACCATTAGAAGCCTTGACTAGAACAACATCATTTTCTTCTAGACATTCCTGTAAATAAGCACTTAAAGAGGCATTATCATCAAAATGATAAGCAAGGCCTGGTTTTGCTTTATTTACTTCGTCTGAAATATAACGCGCAGCAGGTCCTACAGTCAAGACTAAATCAATATTCTTTTTAAGTAAATGTGCACCTACAGCACGATGAAGTGTTTCTTCATAATCACCAAGTTCTAACATATCCCCTAATACTGCAATTTTACGACCTGCATAGCCTGATAATACATCAATACTTGATTTCATAGAATCAAGATTCGCATTATATGTACCATCAATCACACGGATATGACGTTCAAGTGTTAAGATATCATTTCTATTCTTAGTGAGTTCAAATGTTTCAATACCCTTGATACATTTTTCCATTGGAATATCTAATAATAAACCAACCTGAATCGCAATTAATGCATTGAAGATAAAATGAACACCTGGTACATAGACTCTTACATCATAATCCTGCCCATCTACTTTTACTCTAAATGATGACATATCTTCATTCAAGATAATATCAGTGGCTTTTAAGTCTGCATCACTTTCAATACCAATTGTTTTTAAAGAGATTCCTTCAGGATGTACTGTAGATAAAAGATCATTGTCGTTATTCACAACTAAAGTACCATGATTCATACCATGAACGATTTCCATCTTCGCCTGTAGGATATTTTCTCTTGAACCAAGTTCACCAATATGTGCTGTACCGATATTTGTGATAGCCGCAATATCTGGTAATGCAATCTTAGTTAAGTAATCTATTTCTTCTAAATGGTTCATACCCATTTCAATAACCATGACTTCTTCACCATTATAACGAAGAATAGTGAGTGGAAGTCCAATATTATTATTGAAGTTTCCTTGTGTTTTTAATGTTGTATATTGCTGGGAAATAACACTCGCAATCATATCTTTAGTACTTGTTTTTCCTGCTGAACCAGTGATCCCTACAACCTTTGCATTTGAATGTACACGTACATAACGTGCTAAATCACCTAATGCCTTCATTGTATCTTCTACTAGAATCACATTATGTACATCATCTTCTATAGAGTGACTTGTCAAAGTGGCTGTTGCACCATTTTCAAAAGCCTGTGGGATATAGTCATGCCCATCTTTAATACCTACTAGAGGGATATATAGGTTTCCTGGCTGAATAACACGTGTATCCTGTGTGAAGCCATTCACCTGGTCATCTAAGTGACCATTTAAGAGTTTTCCGTTTGTTGCCTCAATAATTTCGCTTATTAACATATAATCATCTCCATTTTTTACCCACCCATTATAGCATAAATCTTTGATACAAAAAAAGGCACTGAAGTAAATCAATGCCTAATTCTCAAATATCACTGCATACTTTGTATTAGAAGTGTTTACAACTTTCCAATCCTGATAGTCTTTCACAAATAAATGATCATTCACAATCTGCATACCACCAAAACGATGTGACTGGAATTGGTATATTGCAGTTGGTTCTTTGTTTTCAAAATCTAGACGATACATCTTTGCATCGCTGCCAACATAATAGATTGCTTTATCGCTCATTGTAAACATTGAATAAGCAATATCGTTCAATATAATCTGTGATGCCTTTGTTTTCACATTCACTCTACCAATTCCCATTTTAGTTGTAACGAAATAGAGATAACCATCCTTATAAACTGAACCAAAAACCTGTTCATTATAAATAGTATCTGTGGCTTGAGTAGTCATATTATAAGAAATAATAGAACTCTTACCAGTTAAATAGATGATATCTCCATCAAAGCTCATATTATAGATATGCTGATCTAAAAGCTTTGTAGAAGCTTTACTAGAAATATCATAAGAATAAAGACTTTCTTTATCACCATCATTCTGATAATAGAGCTTATTATCATGATAAGTCATATAGAATGCAGAAACATCCTGTAATGTTTCAGTCTTTTCTGTCTTTGTATCAAGAACACAGATATGATGATCTTTATCTGTATAATAAAGCTTTTCTCCGACAAGATTTAAATAAGTCGCATACTTAACATCATATGTCTTTACGACATTCATATCTTTATCTAATTTAACGAGCTGGTTATCCCTATTAGACATAAAAATATAGTGATCATTGGCTGCCACCGATCCATCATTAGATAAATTAGAATATTGTTCAGTATCTGTTGTTTTCTTAAGACTAAAGACAGAAGACATTGTTTCTGTTATTTCTGAAGTACTCGAATTACCATCTGCCCATTTAATATTATCAGAATGATTCAAATAATACTGTGCACCGGTAGTCGCAAGTATTAAGACAAGTACTGATATAATAACTACTTTCCAGTTAATCTTACGTGATACCTTTTCCGGTTCATATGTTTTTTCTTCTTCTTGATAAATACGTGATGTAGGAATAAAAGACCCTTGAGGACGACGTGATGTTGAAGCAGGTCCTAATGGTTTTCCACAATAAGAACAGAACTTCGCATGAGGAATGTTCTGATGACCACAATGAGGACATTGATCATCTAGTGGTGTACCACAATAGGGACAAAAATGTGACCCTTCTGGGATTTCTTTATGACATGTAGGACAAATCATTTAGTTGTCATCTCCAGTCTTTTCTTCATCTACAACCTTATATTCTACATCAATGATATCAGGATTATCATTACGTGGTGAAGACTGAGATTGATATTGAGATGAATATTGTGATTGTGCATCTTCATACTGTTTTCTGATTTTCTTTAATTTAAAATATTTCCAGATTTCATAAACAATAAACATGATCAATAAGAAAGGCCATGCATAAGCAATAATGTTTAAGAATACAGATAAAACTAGAAATATAATTATAAAATAGATTAGTGCATCCATATATTTTTTCTCCTTTAAGTGTCGTCATTATATGTTTCTATTGTAAACAAATGATGAACTCACAGAAATTATACCAATTTCAAACAAAAAATAGAAGATGCCTTAGACATCTTCTAAAATTTCACATATTAATAGTTAAAAAGGTCTTTAAGAGTAACACCTAAGCCTCTCGCAAATTGATCAATGGCTTTAAGACTCACATTTCTAGTACCTCTTTCTACATCAGAAATATAATTCTTAGAAAGATGACATCTAAATCCTAGTTCTTCTTGAGAGATTCCCTGCTGCATTCTTAATTCCTTAATACGCATTCCAAATCTTTCTGTGACAGTCATTATTCTTCCTCCATCTGACGAAGACGTGCAGCTTCATCTTTGATCTTCTTGAAACGATGGTGAAGACCAGATTTAGAAATTGTCTGACCTGTCTTATTAAAATACACATCTGCTAGTTCATTAAGTGTAAGTTCTGGGTTTTCTAAACGAATCTGTGCTACATCCGCAGTCTTAGAATCTAGAATCTCTATGCCTGCTTTATCAATCACATAGGCAATATCTTCAATCTGTTTTGCACTCGCTGTCATAGCCTTCATTTCATTCGCAATATCGCAGTTATTCCATCTATTGACGGTATTAGCCATAGAACGGTCAATACGTGTTGTTTCAAATTCCATAACAGAAGTAGAAGCACCTATAGCACGTAAGAAGTCTCCTATTCTTTCTGCAGATTTCATATAGATAACATAACGATTACGTCTCTTGATCACATGCGCATTTAAACCATAGCTATTCAACATAGCTTCAATATATTGGGCAAGAGGTTCATCCTGTACACTCATCTCTAAATGATAATTAGATGTATCTGGGTTATTCACTGATCCACTTGCAAGAAATATACCTGCAAGATAAGCTCTTCTTGTGCGATCATCATATAAAATCTCATCAGAAGGTAACATTGTAAATCCTAAACCTTCTAATAAATGAAGATCTTCTAGTATTTCTCTTGCCTTAGAAACCTTAAGAAGATAAACATTATTCTTCTTAAGCTTCATCATCTTTTTTACTTTAAATTCAATTGAAGGTGCATAAAGTTCTTTAAGAAGTTTATGCATCTTTGACGCTATTTTTGCGTTTTCTGTACGGATTAGGAGAGAGAGTCCCTGTCCTAACATCAGTGTTCCATTGGTTTTTAATAACGCACAAAGAATCGCTTTTGAACAGTCATGATCAAACTCGTTAAATACGATCTCTTCCTTTACTTTTCTTGAAAACGACAACATTTCTTTTCACATCCTCTAGTGGTCAGCATCACGATGCCACTTATATACTTTATAATATTTCTTATAATGGTCTGCAAGGAAATTAGTTAATGTGACAGAACGGTGCTGGCCACCTGTACAGCCAATACCGACAATCAATTGCATTTTTCCTTCTTTTTCATATTCTTTCAATAAATAATCATAGTAAGACAAAGTCCTTTTAATAAATTCCTGAGTTTCAGGTTTTTCCATAACATAGTCATAGACTTCCTTGTCATTTCCTGTCTTATTTCTAAGTTCAGGAATATAGAAAGGGTTTGGCAGGAATCTTACATCAAGAAGTAAATCAGCATCCTTAGGAATACCGAACTTATATCCAAATGATACAAAAGAAACACGGAATACTTCTCCTGTTTCATGATAGAAAGATGCTTCTAGTCTATCCTGTAAAGCTGTACGCTTTAATAGAGTTGTATCAATGATTAAATCAGCCTGTGTCTTAATCTGTTCATATTCCTGGCGTTCTAATTCAATAGAGTCATAAAGTGTATTGGCTTTATTCATGATCATCATTGGATGAGAACGTCTTGTCTGCTTATAACGCTTTAAGATTTCCATATTTTCACAATCTAAGAATACAACAGTCAAATTGATCCAATCCATATTCGTTAATTCACGAATTGCCTGAAGTGCATCTCCTAGATAGATTCCCATCGCAATCTTACCACCTAAAGTTTCATCTAATAAATAATCTCCAAACTGTTCAAGTAGTGCAACTGGATAGTTATCGATACAATAATATCCCATATTTTCAAATATAGCCATGGCAGTAGATTTACCTGCACCTGACATACCTGTAACTAATACAACTTCTACATTCTTCATAGACCTACTCCTCCTCAACCTCATCTATTATAACATACAATCATAAGGGTATAAAGCATTCAAAAAGAGAACTATCATTAGTTCTCTTCAACAAGCTTAGCAGCATATTGTCCAGCAATTGCACCATCATTTGCAGCTGTGACAACCTGTCTTAATGTCTTTGTTCTGACATCACCAATCGCAAATATTCCAGGAATTTTTGTTTCCATATGTTCATCAACATCAATATAACCCTGTTCATTTGTGATTCCTAAATCCTTCACAAAATCAGTAACAGGATCTAAACCAATAAATGGGAAAATACCCTGTACGTAAAGATTTTCTAGTTCTTTTGTAACACTGTCTTCTAGCTCTAAGCCTTTTAATGTATCATCTTCTACAATTAAGGCATGTGGCTTCTTTTTGAAGTGGAATTCAATCTTTTCATTATTAAGTGCTTTCTTCACTAGATAATCATCTGCACGGAAAACATCACGTCTCATAATAATATGAACCTTTTCTGTAATACCAGCAAGATAGATTGATTCTTCAATCGCACTATTGCCTCCACCAATGACAGCAACTTCTTTTCCTCTAAAGAATGGACCATCACAAACAGCACAATAAGAAATACCTTTACCTGTCATTTCATCTTCTAAGTGTAGTCCCATTTTTCTTTCTTTAGTTCCTGTCGCAATGATCACTACGCGAGCTTCTAGTTCTTCTTTAGAAGTAATAACCTTCTTATAGTCACCTTCATCTACAATAGATTTCACTTCTGTCATCTTTAACTGGGCACCGAAGTTAAGAGCCTGTTCATACATATCATATGCAAGCTGAGGACCCATCATCTCTTTTATTCCTGGATAGTTTTCGATGTGAGCTGTTAAGTTTAATTTACCACCTGGTGCACCTGATTCAATAATAGTGACATCAGCGCCTGCACGACTTGCATAGAGTGCAGCAGTGAGTCCTGCTGGCCCACCACCAATAATTATAATATCTTTCATAATCTACATCCTTTCTAGATAATCATATAAATCGTCATAAGACTCCATCATATAATCTGGATGTTCATCAAGAAGTCCCTCTATGCCTTTTAAAGACCAGGTGACTCCAATAGTTTTAATACCGGCATTCTTACCTGCTTGAATATCAGTCACATTATCACCAATCATATAACCTTTATTCGCATTCATCTTCTTCATTGCAGTTAATACTGCTTCTGGATGAGGTTTCCCATGTGTGACTTCATCACTTCCAATGACTACTTCAAAATACTGATCCAAGTGTGCACACTTTAATCCATATACAGCCGCATCCTTGAATTTAGTAGTGACAATAGCCATTCTTATTCCTTTCTCATGAAGTTTTTTTAATACTTCTGTTTCATGAGAATATAGAGTAACATAATCATTATGCTTCTCATGATTATAAGCACGATAGATTTGTACTGCTTCATCTACCTGATCACCTGAAAAGAAACGTGCAAATGAATCTCTTAAAGGTGGTCCTAAGAATGAGAGAAGCTCTTCTTCTGATAATGTATAGTCAGGAAGAAGTTTTTTAAAAGTATATCTGAATGATTGGAAGATCAATTCATCGGTATTAAGTACTGTTCCATCTAGATCAAATAGAAGTACGTTATCTGTATTTATCATATCATTAATTGTTTCCTTATGTGTTTAAGATGCTTGAATAATTTCTTTGACAGCTTCTAGGAATGCATCCATTTCTTCATCATTTCCAATAGTGACACGTAAGTATTGATTAATACGTGAGGCATTGAAATATCTTACAATAATATGTTTCTTTCTTAACTCTTTAAAGATATATTCTGCATCATAATCATCATGATGAATAAAGATGAAATTAGAATAACTGTCAGTCATAGTAAAGCCCATTTCTTTAAGAGCTTTTTTAGTACGTTCACGTGTTGCGATAATCTTTTTCGCATGTTCTTTAATCACTTCACTGTCTTTAATAGACGCTTCACCAATCACCTGAGCGAGTGCATCAATTGGATATGAGTTAAATGAATTCTTTACATCATATAAATGTGATACAAGCTCTTTATTACCTAAAGCTACACCAAGTCTACTACCTGCAAGTGAACGGAATTTAGAGAATGTATGAATCACAAGTAAGTTATCATATTTCTTTAAGAGTGGTATGACTGTTTCTCCACCAAAATCAATATAGGCTTCATCAATCACAACAACACTCTCAGGATTATGTTTGATAATATCTTCGATATCATCTACAGACATAAGTTCACCTGTTGGCGCATTTGGATTAGGGAAGATAATTCCACCATTCTTATTAAAATAATCTTCTTTCTTAATCTTAAATGCATCATCAAGTGCCACTGTCTTATAATCAATGTTAAACAATTCACAATAAACAGGATAGAAAGAATAAGTAATATCTGGGAAAAGAATAGGATTCTGTCCGTTAAAGCATGTTAAGAATGTTAAGGCGAGAACTTCATCACTTCCGTTACCTAAAAAGACCTGATCATCTTCTAATCCATAATACTCTGCAATTAAATGTTTAAGCTTTGATGCATCTGCATCAGGATAGAGTCTTAGTTTAAATGGATCAAAAGATTGAATTGCTTCTTTGACTTTTTCTCCTGGTTCATATGGATTTTCATTTGTATTTAGTTTGATAAGATTAGACATCTTAGGCTGTTCCCCAGCCACATAAGGTTCTACATCTCTTAAATTGTTTCTCCAGCTCATTATATTTTACCCCCTAATATATCATCAATCATTTCATAGACATAACTATAAATATGATCTGCTTTTTCTTGAATATCATCATGTGCATAATTAAATGTACAGCCATGATCTCCTGCTTCAATCATTGAAAGGTCATTCCATGAATCACCTATTGTATAGGTTATCGCATTTGTTTTGTCCTTGAGATAAGTGACACCACTCCCTTTAGAACAGTTGTTAGGAACAATATCTAGGAAATGAAGATTAGGATGACATTCAACATCATCAGCATATTTGTCTTCAATTCTTTTCTTAATGATATTAATTTGATCAGTCTGATTATCTTCCTGATTTAAGCTAATGATTTGAAATGAAGGACTTTTCTTCATTAATGTCATATAGTCGTCAGGAATAGGTATATTTCCCATATCACTATGTGCAAAAGATTGATGATTAAAACAACCATAACTATTCTTTCCATCACACATATGCACAAACATATTGGCATCTACTCCCCATTGTAGAATATTAAGTCCAATTGATTGTTCTATATGTTTCTCATAGAGAGTTTCTTTATTGGAATCAAGGATTGCCCCACCATTGTTTAAGACAAGATAATCAAAAGGATAACCATCCTGCTCAAGGATTTTATTCATTTCTAATATATGGCGTCCTGTACAATAAACAACTTGACCGCCTGCATCATGAAAACGTGTTAAGGCTTCTTTGTTTAAAGGCGAGATCTGTTCATTATCACGATAAAGAGTTCCATCTATATCACAAAATACCATTTTCATAGTCAACCCTCCTTAATTTCCCATTATATAGGAAGGTCTCAATAAAAAAAAGTCATATTAATAGAAAAAAGACTGGAGAGAGATTTCTCCAGTCCTAAATATTAGCTTTCTTTCTTAATAAGAATGAAAATAATAGAAATCATTGAGACTAAACCTAAACCAATTATCATTAATAGATTTGTTGGATCACCTGTTTGAATGATTTCTATTGGTGTATTCTCATAATCAAATGTATATGTATCACCCTTCACATTTTCATCAATGACAACCTTCTTGACTTCTGTAGATAAGTGGTAGCCAAATGGTGCTTTTGTTTCTTTGATATAGTATGTACCATATCTTAAATCTTTAAATGTTGCGCTACCATCTTTTGATGAGGCAGCAACCATACTATAAATACAATCAGGGTCTTTGTAAAGTGTGAATTCAAAGTCTTTATCTTTGATTAATTGTTTTGTCTTTGCATCCACCTTATTCACCTGGATATTCACTAATATTGGCTTTTCTTTGATTTCTAAAGATAAATCTTCTTCCCCAGATACCATAAACGTAGAATCTGGAACTGTTTGATATCCTCTAGGTGTCTTTGTTTCCTTAAGAATATATTCTTTACCTGCTTCTAGATGACTCACTGCATGGGCTTTACCATCAGTAATCCATTGATCAATGAGATTTCCTTCCTCGTCAAATACAGAGAACTGGGCATCTAATACAGGTTCTTCTGTTTCTTCATCTACCTTATTAATAGTAATTTCAGCATCTTTCATCACAACTTCCTGATTTTCTTTAGACACTGTAAATGTGATAGATTCTGCTTTCGCATAACCATCAGGCGCTGTTGTTTCAATAAGTGTATAAGTCTGCCCTTCTTTTAGTCCACTGACATAATGAGGAACATGAGTAGAAGTCCATGAATCTACTACATTATTTGATTCATCTCTTACTTCTAGTTGTGCGCCTTCTAATTCTTCTTTACCTGTAATTGTAGTTTTTGAAACTGTGATTTGTCCATCCTTCATTACATATGCTTCATTCTTCTTCTCATTAGATACAGTGAATGTGATAGATTCAGCCTTAATATAACCATCTGGGGCTGTTGTTTCAATAAGTGTATATTTCTTTCCTTCTTCAAGTCCACTTACATAATGTGCTTCTTCACTAGAAGTCCATGAATCTACAACTTTATTCAATTCATCTCTTACTTCTAGATGAGCACCTACTACTTCCTTCTCACCAGTTAAATCTGTCTTAGAAATCTTAACCTGTTTATCTTTCATTACAACTGCTTGATTCTTCTTTTCTTTAGATACTGTAAACTTAATAGATTCAGCTTTCACAAAGCCATTAGGTGCTGTGATTTCAGTTAAGATATAGTCATGTCCTTCAGTTAATCCTTTGATTGAATGAGGCTTATTGGTAGAAGTCCATGTATCAATAATCTTTCCATTCATATCTGTGACCTGCATCTTTGCACCTTTGATTTCATCTGTACCTGCAATATCTCTCTTAGATGCAGTAACAGTCGTATCTATAAAAGTCATAGAGAACAGCTTATCGCCAGTGATCTTAACATATTGTGTTTCATCAGATAAGACAAAGTTTTCTTTATTACCATCTTCTTGATCTGGTGCAGATAATTCTTTTACATAATATGAACCATATGGTAAATTACCAGATTTTGCGATACCTTTGTCATTTGTCTTAATAGACATCACAAGCTGACCTTTCTTATAAAGGGTATGACCGATATACATATCATTATTCGCATAAATACCAAATTCTCCACCCTTTAATGGTTGATTATTTGTATCAGTCTTTAGTATTTCAATTTGTCCTACTTTTACTTTATCTTGAGATTCAACATGATTCCATACAATAGAAGTTGTCTGATCCTTATAAGTGAGTTCTACTGTATAAGTTTGAGGATCTAAGTTATAACCTACAGGTGCTTTTGTTTCTTTTACTGTATAAATACCTAATACAAGATTATTTAATTGACCACGACCTGTCTTATCAGTCATGATCTTACCTACTTCTTTATTTTCTGAGTTATATACTGTATATTCAGCACCTTCTAATGACGCTTCACCTTGTACAATTCCATCTGCATCAGATTTCTTTATAAGAATTTGTCCTGTAGGGGCTTCATCAGTAATAGTGACTTCTGATGTTTCTCCTGGTTTAACTGTTGTGCTGAATGTCGCTGTATTCACTAAATATCCATGAGGGGCATTCTTTTCAGTAATGGTATATTCACCTACTAATAAGTTATCAAGTACTATTTCACCATTAGTGACTGTCACATCCTGATCAAAGTTATTACCAGTCACATGGAATATGGCACCATCTAATAGTTTTCCACCTACATCTGTCTTTCTAAGCTTTAATCTTCCAATCACTGCCTGGAACTGTGCATTCGCAAATGTAGTCACTTCTGGAGGAAGTGTATACCAAGTACTAATATGCTGGTATTTATCATTACCATTATGAATAATTAATGGCGCAAATGTGAAACCACCTGACTTATAACCTGAATAGACTGGTCCTGTATAAGATGCATCTGCTTCATAATGCATTGTATCTCCACCATAAATATCTACTGTTTCACCTGACTGGTTTCTGGTTTCATTGACTACCTTTGCTTTATCTGTACCAGTACTAATAGTAATATGATATCCATTAGGACCATTGAGTCTGACTGATTCTGATTTCTGTACTCTCGCATTTTGATCATAGTAAGTACTTAACTCATTCTTACTAAACAAAAGATTATTCTGATTCAAAGGATCAGGTTTAGAAGTCGCATAATTATAGAAATCAGCAATCTTCCCCTGTTTAAGTGATGTATTAGAATAAGCATGAGAAAGCGCCATGGACATAATGACATTCTTTTCATCATCATTTAATCCATTCATACCATCCCATGTCTGATAACCAAACCATCCATAATACATAATCTTACGTATGTTCGCATATTTAGGTTCTGTGCTTGTATAAAAATCACCGGACATTGTTTGATTCGATGGAGTTGTCTTCTTATGTTCAATACACCAGGCTCTTCTTCCATCGATTGTGAAATTACCTACAGTACTGCCATATGCAGTAGATTTACCATGCCATTCCATTTTATAGGATGCTGCACTGACACTTTGTGTAGTGATCCCTACTATCATAAGCAATGATAATAGAACAGCACCTATTCTTCTTACAATATTCATCTTGTTTCCCTTTCCACTAAATAAAAAAAGACATATATATGCCATGAGAGAATCTATATAAAACAGTACAATGACTGTAATTGGAGTTAAAAAAAGGGAAGCATGCATTATGCATACTTCCCTGAGGAATACTCGTTAACGAGCAAGAGAATGGTTTCCTTCTGTTTGTGCTTTAAATTGTGATTGGTACTTATTTCCCGGGTAAACTACAAGAGATACTTGACTATCATTGATATAAGCACCTAAGCCATAATGGCCTAAGGATTTTTTATTTGTTTCAAATTCTTCTTGTTTATTGTGGAAAGCTTTCATCAACTTATTGTATGTAGGCTGATCAATCACTGATGTGATTAATTCTTTGTTGTCTTCCTGAAGAAGATCTTTGAATGTTTTACAATTATCTTTTGTGATTGTAGTTTTGATAGAATCTGTCTTTGAACGATTATAAGTACGTTTAATCACAAGAGTTGTATCATCATTCAAAGATGTCTTACATGTAATAGCTGTATAGAGATCATTGTTGGAATAAACAGAATAATCGTAAGTAGCAGTAAATGTCTTACCATACTGTTTTTCTAATGATTTCTTATAAGACTGAGCAGGTTTGATGAATGTTTCAGCATTAGAAAATTTCTTCTTAAATGCGCTAGAAGAATCAAAGTGATAGACTTCTTCTCCTTCTGATTTCTTTAATTCACCTAACTCATAAAGTTTTGACTGCTGGAAATTAGATGTAATTGACTTTCCTGTAAAGAACTGACTATAAAATACAATAGCCATAGGAAGCGCAATAGTCAGTAACATGATGACTAAATAACCTTTCATCATGCGACCTAGAATAGTCGTACTTCTAGGTGGATTTCTTCTTAAATCATAACCGCAATGTGGACAGAAGTGATCTGTGGGTCTGATATCTTTATGACAATGTGGACATTTCATAGTTATTACTCCTTAAAATAATGATTCATAAATACTTTGAATTCTTTAATGAATTCTTTTTTCTTTTTGATTTGTTGACTACGATCTTTAATTGCATAATAGTCTTCATCAAGATACTGATATTTACTTTGTACAGAACCCTTTGAGATGACTTCTAATGTGGGTGTCCAATTAAAATCAAATGTTTTATAGAGATTCTTATAGAACTCTTTTTCTTCTTTTGTGGCATCTTTTTTGAGTGATGCATCACGATATGCTTTGATATTGAGGTAATAAACACCTTCATCAGGATGCTTATTAAGATAGTCTTCAAGGATAGGTTTAAAGGCCTGACAGTCTCCACAATCAGGACGACCTAGATAAAGCATGAAAGAAACATCTTCTTTCATGAGTTTCTTTAATTCTGTATATTGTATCTCTTTAATACCTTTTACACTCTTTTTTTTAACTGAAGATGTACTACAGCCTAAAAGCATCAAAGAAAGGCATAAAATGAGTAATTTCTTCATTTTCATTTCTCCTTTTCGACTATATTACCACAAATATAAAAAAAGCGAAACTAAGACGTCTCGCTTTAATAGTTCAATTATTTAATAAGGCTTGTACCATCCATTTCTTCTGGGATAGCAAGTCCTAGAAGCTGTAACATAGTTGGAGCTAAGTCTCCAAGTTTTCCGCCTTCTTTTAATTCAAGGTGAGAGTTTGTTACGATTAAAGGTACATCGTTTGTAGTATGTGCTGTGAATGGCTTACCTTCTTCATCAAGAAGTTTTTCAGCATTACCATGGTCAGCAGTGATTAACATAGTACCACCAAGTTCAGCAACCTTTTCATATACTTCACCAACACAATCATCAACAACTTCAACTGCTTTGATTGCTGCAGGAATAACACCTGTATGACCAACCATGTCGCAGTTAGCGAAGTTAACGATGACTACATCAAATTCTCCAGAATCTAATTCTTCGATTAACTTATCTTTTACAAGGTAAGCACTCATTTCTGGCTGTAAGTCATAAGTAGCAACCTTAGGTGAGTTGATTAAATCACGCTTAGCACCTTCGATTTCCTTATCTTCTCCACCATCAAAGAAGAATGTTACATGGGCATACTTTTCAGTTTCAGCAATTCTTAACTGCTTTAATCCCTGAGCTGATACATAATCACCAAATGTGTTAGTTAATTCAGGTAAAGCGAATGCTACATGACCATTTACTGAATCAGCATATTTCATCATAGATACGAAATAAATACCATTTCTCTTAGTTGCTGGTGTATATCCCTTATCTGCATAGAAATCAGGATTTGTCATAACAGTGGCAATCTGGATTGCTCTATCTGGACGGAAGTTAGCGAAGATGACTGAATCATTATCTTCTACAGCACCGTCTACTGCTGAGTTATAACCAGGTACTACGAATTCATCAAATACTTCTTCAGCATAAGAATCTTTTACGAACTGTACTGGATCAGTGAAGCTGTTTCCTTTATGATCAACAATTGCTTCATAAGCTAAGTTAATACGGTCAAATCTCTTATCACGGTCCATTGCATAATAACGTCCAGAAATAGATGCGATTTCACCAACACCGATTTTCTTCATTTCTTCAGCAAGTTCACCAACAAAGTCTACTGCTGAATCAGGTGCTACGTCACGTCCATCTAGGAATGCATGTACATAAACCTTAGTTAAACCAGCATCTTTAGCAAGCTTTAATAAAGCATAAATATGTTCATTTGAAGAGTGAACTCCTCCGCTAGATAATAATCCCCAGATATGTAACTTAGAATCATTCTTCTTAGCGTTTTCTACTGCTTCTACAAATTTTTCATTTGTGAAGAAAGTACCTTCAGTAATTGCTTTATTGATTAAAGTAAGTGACTGATAAACAGTACGTCCTGCACCAATATTCATATGACCAACTTCTGAGTTACCCATCTGTCCTTCAGGTAAACCAACAGCGTTACCACAAGCTTTAATAGTTGTAGTTGGATACATTGCCATTAAATCATCAAGATTAGGTGTATTAGCAAGTTTTACTGCGTTACCATCAACTCTATCAGTTAATCCATAACCATCCATAATACATAAAACAATAGGTCTTTTTTTCATAACTTTTCATCCTCCGTATACTTCAAAGATAATAGCATTATCCACTTTGAAATTCAATAAGCATGATTTAAAAATTAGATATTTAACCCATAACTTTCTAAGATCTCTTCACCAAAGGAAATCAAACGTTCAACATCAACATCCTCTTCTCCTCTTTGTGAATAAACGATAATCATCTGTTCATGATACTCAAAGCGATTACAATGAATAAGCGCATTAATATCTTTACTCATCTGAGGTAAATAGTTAATAAACTGATTCTCTTTCATTTTTCTTAAAAGAATACAATAATCTGCTAATGCAAGTTCTAGATGAAGGATTGTACGCATACGATCTTTATTAAGTACTGCTTCTTCAAGTATTCCTTCCTGTAAATCAATCTTTTTCATATGATTGAGTACAACCTTAACGTTAGATATAGAACCATCTAACGCTTCCATATAACATTTCTCTTTGAGTTCTCTTTCCTTCATGATTATCACCTCACTATTATTCTACAAAAAAACTGCACATATGTGCAGTTATAATTTCAAGAATTTACGTACTGAGAAGAATGAACCAATTAATCCTACAACAGCACCAAGTAGTGCAAGCAGAGCACCTAATTGCCATACTAATGGATATGGTGACATAAATGTGATCAAGTTAGATGACATCATTGATGTCATTGTCACATAAGCAAATTTATAACCATATACTAATATCAACAATGGCACAATAGAACCAATAAGTCCAATAAAGATACCTTCTAACATAAATGGAATACGGATATACCAGTTAGAAGCACCGACCATTCTCATGATTGAGATTTCTGTTGATCGAGATGTAATAGTGATTTTTATAGTATTCGCAATCATAAATAATGCGACTACGATTAATGCCACTACAAAAATAGCTCCACCATTACGCACAGATTCAAGGATATCCACTAATTTATTTGTAGAAGAGCCACCATAAGTCACTTCTTTTACACAAGGAATATCACCAATCTTCTTCGCAATCTTATCAAGATTCTTCGCATTCTTGACTTCTACAATATATGCATCACCAAGAGGATTATCATTACGATAGTTTTCAAATAACTGTTTTGAATTCTTATCCTGAGATGCAATTAATTTGTCTAATTCTTTATCTTTACTTGAATAATTAACTTTCTTAATACCTGCTAATTTATTGATTTCATCTCCTACTGCTTTACTTTGTTCATCAGTAGCTGCTCTATCAACCTTAACATAGATATTTAAGCTGTTTTCAATATTCACAGTCATATGATTCACATTGATTGCGATAACCGAAACAACACCAATCAATATTAACGTAATAGTTACTGCAAAGATAGATGAAATAGACATTACACCGTTTCTCCAGATATTCTGGAAAGCAGTTTTACAATGCTTAGGCATTGCCTTTAATTCTTCTACGAATTCCATGACTGATAACCTCCTAAACTTGTATCTGTTGTGACACAACCATCTTCAATAAGAATAGTTCTCTTCTTATTTCTCTGAACGATTTCACGGTCATGTGTGACAACAAGTACAGTTGTCTGACGGACATCATTGATTCTTTCTAGAAGTTCAATGATTCCCTGAGATGTTTCAGGATCTAGGTTACCTGTTGGTTCATCCGCAATTAATACTTTAGGCTGATTGACAATAGCACGAGCAATCGCTACACGCTGCTGCTGCCCACCTGATAATTCATGTGGGAACGAATTCGCTTTGTCTTCTAGACCTACAAGTTCTAGTACATTACGAACTTTTTTTCTGATTTCAGTTTTTGGTGTATTAGTTACTTCTAGCGCAAAAGCGACATTTTCAAAAACTGTCTTTTTTGGTAGAAGACGATAGTTCTGGAATACAACTCCAATCCTGCGTCTAAAATATGGGACTTTAGAGTTCTTAATACGAGATACATCGGTTCCATCAACAATAACTTTACCTCTTGTTGCTTTTTCTTCACGATAGAGAAGCTTGATAAATGTAGATTTACCAGCACCAGTTGGACCAATGACATAAACAAATTCGCCAGCATCGATTGTAAGTGACATATCATTTACAGCACGTACGCCAGTTTTATAAACTTTTGTTACGTTTTCAAGTTTAATCATTTCTTGCATAGCATCACACTCCTTGTTTCCCCATTATAGCACATACTCAAAATAAGTAATGCTTAATTTTAAATTTCTTTTGAAGACCATCTATCAAGATTAACGTTAGGTAATGTAAAGCCTCTTCCGTTTACACTATGAACTTCACTTGTGATTTCAAAGGCTTCTGGATCCATTTCCTGAATAATATCATGGAATGCAGCATATTCACGTCTATTTAAGACTACCATAACAGCCTTAGAATCATTCTTCATAAATCCAGTTGTGATATTTAAGAATGTACAACCACGATCCACATCTTTCATTAAACGTTCAGCAATTTCTTCATAATATTCTGATACAACAATAACCTGGATGTTGTTTTGTCCAAGTAACATCATCTTATCAATAATATATGTAGACATCACAACAGTAATAATACCATAGAGGATTTCTTCAACATTTGAAAATGGGATCTGAATAAGTAGAATCAAAATATCAAATATATTAATTAATAATCCTAGAGAAAGACCTGTATACTTATTCACAAGTAATGGTGGAATATCCATACCACCTGTACTATAACCAAGTCTTAATACAAGTCCTAAACCTACCCCAATAAGGAATCCTGCATAAACAGCTGCAAGTAATGTATCCTTAGTTAAATGTGTCAAATAGTAACTCTTTTCAAATAATGCAAGGAAGAATGGGAATGCGAATGTAGAAACAAGTGTTCCTACTGCAAACTTCTTTCCTAATACAATATAGCCAACAACAAATGCGATTATGTTAATTGCGAGTACAAGTGTTGATAAATGAACATATAACACATAATGCTGAAATGCAAGGGCAAGCCCTGATGCACCACCAAGAATAATCTTAGCTGGTACCGCAAAACCCGCAGTACCTAAAGCCATAACGGCATTACCTAACATAACTAAAATAAAATCAATCACTAATTTCTTTGCAGAATGTATTTTACTCATTATTTTTCTCCTTAACTTGAGATCTTAAATAAGCATAAATAAGATCATCAAGATCACCATCTAATATTTTCTTTGGATCATTTGATTCATAACCAGAACGGTTATCTTTAACCATAGAATAAGGATGAAGAACATAAGAACGGATTTGAGATCCCCATTCAATATTCTTCTTTTCACCTTGAATTTCAGATAGTTTTTCAGCATGAGCTTCCTGCATCAATAAATACAATTTACTCTTTAACATCAACATGGCCTGTTCTCTGTTCTGTAACTGAGAACGCTGTGACTGACAAGAAACAACTGTATTCGTAGGAATATGCGTAATACGAACTGCTGAATCAGTTTTATTGATATGCTGTCCTCCAGCACCGGATGCACGATATGTATCAATACGTAAATCTTTAGGATCAATCGTAATCTCAATATCATCATCTAATTCAGGTGAAACTTCTACAGACGCAAATGATGTATGTCTTCTTTTTGATGAATCAAACGGTGAAATACGTACAAGTCGATGAACACCCTTCTCTGCTCTTAAATGACCATACGCATTATAACCAGTAAAACGGATAGAACATGATTTTAATCCTGCTTCATCACCTGCAAGATAATCATCAACGTCAACCTTCCATCCTTTCTTTTCGCCATAACGTATATACATACGCATAAGCATCTCAGCCCAGTCCTGAGATTCAGTTCCTCCAGCTCCTGGATGAATTTCTACAATCGCATTAGAATGATCATATTCCTGATCAAATAATAATGTCTTTTCAAATTTATCGAGATTCTTTTGAAATTTAATATAATCTTCTTCTAAAGAAGCCATAAAGTCAGGATCTTCTGTATCCTTAACATATTCATATACTTCAACAAGTTCTTTATAGCTTGCTTCTAAAGAATCGTCTGTATCAGCCACTTTCTTCATTTCATTCAAATGAGCATATACTTTAGTCGCATGTGCCTGATCATCCCAGAAATGTTCGTCCATTGTCTGTACAGTCAGTCCTTCTATTTCTCTTTTTAGTACTTCAATATTTGCAGAAACATATAATTGGTCTAATAATAAACGGGCATCTTCCAGCCCGTTTTTGATTTCATATAATTCCATTATTTAAATTCAAGTTCAACCTTGATTTCTGGAATGTTCATTTCTGCTTCTGTACCAGGACGGATACCCATATGGACAATATTACGAGCAATTTCCTGAGAAATAGATTTTGTCATCTCTTCGAACATATAGAAACCTTCTTCTGTATATTCCTGAAGAGGATCACGCTGTGCATAAGCTCTTAAGTAGATACCATTTCTAAGTTTCTGCATTGCATCAATATGGTTGATCCATGTATGGTCAATGATACCTAAAAGAACACGACGTTCATAATCAAGTTTTACTGAATCTTCTAGATCCTTATTGAATCTGTTTTCATAGCTCATGAATACAACTTCACTGACTGCATCAATGACCTTCTGAGGATCATTCACTGCTTTGTCAGGATTCTTAGCTACTAATTCACTTAATAACATGTAGTTCTTACCAACATAGTTTAAGAATTTTTCAATATCTACAACTGGCTTCTTACCTTCATTATTAGTGAACTTAGGTATATCTAGTTCGATAGCTGTTAAGAATTCACCCTTGATGATTTCTGATAAGTCTTTAGAACGCATGATATCATCTCTTTCTTTATACATGATTTCACGCTGCTGACGCATAATATCATCATATTCTAGTAACTGCTTACGCATATCGAAGTTCTGACCTTCTACACGCTTCTGAGCAGTTTCAATAGACTTAGTCACCATCTTAGATTCAATCGCTTCATCATCCATGAATGAATCAGTGAGAGCTTTAATCTTTTCACTTGCGAATCTCTGCATCAATTCATCTTCAAATGATACAAAGAACTGTGAACATCCTGGGTCACCCTGACGACCAGAACGTCCTCTTAACTGGTTATCGATACGTCTAGATTCATGACGTTCAGAACCAATAACCATTAAACCACCAATTTCAGCTACACCTTCACCTAGCTTAATATCAGTACCACGACCAGCCATGTTAGTAGCGATAGTAACGGCACCCTTCACACCAGCCTTAGCGATAATAGCAGCTTCTTTGGCATGGTTTTTAGCGTTTAATGTATTATGCTTAATACCTTTTGCGCTTAACATCTTAGATAAGATTTCAGATGTTTCTACAGCCACTGTACCAAGAAGGATTGGCTGACCATAAGCATGGCGCATTTCTACTTCTCTAATAATAGCTGCATATTTAGCTTTCTTGCTTGAGAATACTAAATCTGGTTTATCATCACGAATAACAGGCTTGTTTGTAGGAATAACTACAACACGCATGTTATAGATCTGACGGAATTCTTCTTCTTCAGTTTTTGCAGTACCTGTCATACCAGCTAGCTTATCAAATAATCTGAAGAAGTTCTGATAAGTAATTGTGGCAAGTGTAACAGTTTCTTCTTTGATTGGTACACCTTCTTTTGCTTCAATAGCCTGATGTAAACCATCAGAATAAGCACGACCTGGCATAACACGTCCAGTAAACTGGTCAATGATCATAATAGAAGCATTTCTAATATCATGGCTGCCATCTTCAGTCGCAATCATGTATTCAATGTCCTTAGTCATTGTGTAGTTTGCTTTAAGTGCCTGGTTGATATAATGTACTAAAGCAGTATTTTGTGGATCATATAGGTTTTCTACATTAAATGCCTTTTCTGCTTTCGCAATACCATCAGGTGTTAATGTACATGTCTTACTTTCAACATCTACCTGATAATCCTTTTCATTCTTTAAGCTCTTCGCAAAGTGGTCAGCAGATATATACATAGAAGCAGTCTTCTTCTTACCACCACTAATAATTAATGGAGTACGTGATTCATCGATTAAGATAGAGTCTACTTCATCGACTAATGCATAATGTAATGGACGAAGTACTTTATCTTCATAGTTAGTTACCATGTTATCACGTAAGTAATCGAATCCTAATTCAGCATTTGTAGTATATGTAATATCACATGCATGCTGTTTTCTCTTATCATCTGCATCTAGTTCTCTTTCATTTAAACCAACAGTCAAACCTAAGAACTTATAAACCTGTCCATTTAATTCACAGTCACGACGTGCTAAATATTCGTTAACTGTAACGACATGAACACCCTTACCATCTAAGGCATTCAAATAAACTGGGAAGATAGATGTTAGAGTTTTTCCTTCACCTGTTTTCATTTCTGCAATATCACCATTATGAAGTGAAATAGCACCCATTAACTGTACTTTGAAGGCTTTGAGTCCTAGTACTCTATAAGCTGCTTCACGTACAACCGCAAATGCTTCTGGTAAAATATCATCTAATGTCTCACCCTTTGCTAGACGATCTTTAAAGAACTGAGTCTGAGCACATAATTCTTCATCACTCATCGCCTGAGCCTGAGGTTCTATCGCAATAATTTCATCTGCCTGTTTTTCTAATTTACGTAGAATTGAACTGTCTTGTGAGAAAATACTCTTAATACGGCCAGTAATTCCTTTTTTCTCTTTCTGAGGTGTTGTAGAGAATGGTAATGGTTTTGCATCTGTCTTGATATCGTCAAATGATTCTACAATGATATCATCACCACGATGATCACCTAAATCAACGATTTCAGCCTCTTGATTGAGTTCCTGATGCTCCATTCCTTCCTTTTTTAACTTTTTCTTAACTTGTTTTCTAATTTCTTGTTTTTTACTAGGCATGATGTGTCTCCTTTCAATACAAAATCGTATACATTATATCATACATACCGCAAAAAACAAAAGATTTTATATACTCCTTGCTTGTTTAATTATTCCCAAGTTTACAAGGTATTTTTCTTTCATAGAGAGGATCAATATTTCGATTTTTTGAGGTTTTTCTTTTTCAATTAATTCAAGACAGGTCTTGATTGTTTCTCCAGAAGTCATCACATCATCTAAGAGTAATATTTTCCTGTTTTTAAGGAATGCACCACCTCTTAAACCAATGACATCACGTATCCCTGCTCTTTGTGTATAAGACTGATCACTTTGTTTATAATCTACTTTCTTATAAAGTCCATTGAAAACATGAGAGTGAATTGTCATTGCGATGGCTTGGTTAGGGGCGAAACCACGCACAACATTGGCCTTTGACGCACTTGGCGCAACAACAATCAAATAATCCTTATAGCGTCTTTGTAGTTCTCTTTTGTACATATCTAAGAAAGCATCCTTTAAGGCATAATCATATTGTCCCTTATAACGAAAAAGCAGGGTACGGAAGAAGTCATTGTAAGCATATAATATGCGTAGCGGATAACCTTGAAAGTTTGTCTTAATATCAATTCTCTTAAATAAAGATAAACAGGAGGAACAGATACAGTGATGCGTAAATAATTGATGAAAAGAAGATGTTTTAGATATAGAGGATAAACAGATCAAACAGACATCCTGTTGAGCTTCTGAATGGTTTTTATACATCCTTTCATCGCCTTTGAATAATGGTTATCTATTAACAATATTCTTCCATCCTCATATCCTATTTTTCTTCCTACTCTTCCCGCAATCTGTATCAATGTTCTTTCATCAAATATACGATCTCCTGCTTCTAATACAATCACTTGTACATCTTCTATTGTGATTCCTCTTTCTAATATCGTTGTGGTGATTAAAACTTCTAGTAATCCTTCTTTAAAATCCTTTGTATATTCATTTAAATAAGGAGATTCTGAACTCACACCCTGTACTTTATATGTATCCTTTAATAAGTCTGCATAATAGAGTGCATCACTTTTCCTAGGTACATATACTAATACTTTCTGGTGTGTTTCTAATAGTTTCTTAATCCAATATTTCAAGGATATGAGCCACAAAAATTGAGGAGTGATATAAATATGAGGAACAGGCAGATCATGACCATGGTAGCGTCGATTCATGATCATGACACATTCATCATGAATATCTTCCTCAAGTAATGTAGCGGATAATTTAATATACCTTTTAGAGGCATGATAAAAGATAGAGTTCAATACATCATCTCCATAAAAAGGAAAAGCATCTGCTTCATCCATAATAATTAAATCAAAAGGAGAAGATACAAATCGATAGAGCTGATGAGTTGTACAAATGATTAAGGGAGCATCACTATTCTCTTGATAGCCCCCATATAGAAGACCAATGGTTAAGTGAGGAAAATCCTTCTGAATTCTTTCATGTAATTCTATACACAATTGTCTTCTAGGGATTGTGAAGCATACTCGTCCACCATTTTCAATCACATGCTTGATGATTGCATAAGAAATTTCTGTTTTACCAGAGCCACATACGGCAAGGACAATAGAATTCGTGGCATTCTCATAATTCGTGATAAGTTGATCAGAGATGAACTGCTGGCGGGATGATAATCTAAAAGAAAGATGATAGGACGCATCAGTCATTATTAAAGGAGTCTTGTGTATTGGATAAACTTCATCTAAATAAGTACGTCCAAATGCTATGCACTTTCTACAATAAGGTCTCTTATTGATATAGCTAATGTAGTTTTCATCCTCATTGCCACATACAGGACACTTCACAATCACCACCTCCTTTGGCCCTCTACTTACCTATACATCTAGAAGATGGTTTTTTTCTCAAAAAAAGTTAAATTTTTTTCAAAAAAACTATGAGCATCGCTCATAGTCACATATATTGACTTTAAATTTGTTGTAAACTATAATAGAAACGAAAGATGGAACAACCAGTAAGCGGTTGTCCTTGGATTTATTTTTGGTAAGTAACTACCTCAAACTTTTCCTAGGAGCGAGGTAGTTACTTTTTTTCGTTCTTATCAATAATGATAAGAAGTAATCTAACAACAAGTGTCAATAAAGATATGATCAGTGTCAAACACGTTAACATAATCATGATTATTTCATACGTTGTCATCAAGCATCACCTCCGTTTTCAACTTAAGAGAAGAATCGCGAAGGGTTGCGTACCTTCGTCATAACGACCAAGGATAACCACCTACCGTATACGGTTGTTCCACGCATAGATTATATCATAGAAATATATCTACCTGGATAAGTAATCAATTATCACAATTTCATAATAAATTCTAATTTATTGGCAGAAATACAATACACAAACAACCTCTAGGCTATTCGCCCAGAGGTTGTTTTCATGCTTAAGTTTTGTGAATGAAGATGTTAGTCTTCTACCTTTAAATCATATTCTCTAATAAGTCTACGGGCAATCATCTTATTCACATGAGTCCTCTTAATAGTGATAGTGCGTTCACCATTAGAGTAAATACAATGGTCCCCTTTTGCATGTCTAAGGAAGCGATAACCATTGTTTTCTAGTATTCTTTTGAACTCTATGATTGAGTAAGTTCTTGCTTTCATGGTATTTCCTCCTTGTCTATCTCCATTCTACCACACTTATAATATCTAATGATTATTTTTCATATAGCGACATAATTAATCATAATTTACTGTAAATGCTAAATTTTAATCATTTTTTAATATTTTTATAATAATTTATTATTGCATTGACTAAATGTTTGTACTATACTTAGACCCAACAAAGGCGAAGACGAGGAGAGTAATCTATGACAGAGACTCTAGCGAGTAAGTGATTGGTGGAAGACTTACAGTTAAGTGATAGATGAAGAACACCTCTGAGCTGTCTACCCAAAGCATAATGCAAGTAGGCTAGAACGTTCTTTCAGCGACGTTACCGCTGGCGGGTATCGCATGCTCTTTGAAGTATGTCTGTACTTAGTTATAGACTCAACGACTTAGTAAGATACTCGCACCACAAAGCGAGTTTTTTTTGACTCAAGTATAGGAGGAAAATATAAGTAACTAAATATATCGACTATTGTGATTAAATGTGTTCAAATCTCCTCAAAGGAGAGCGTTAAAATGAAAACATCAAATATCACAAATTATAAATTAAAGGATTTTACTGAACTTTTAGGCGTATCTGTTAAGATGTTATAACGTTGAGATAGAAAAGGAACTTTAAAGGCAAACCGAACCAAAACTAAAGGCATTATTATACTTATAATCATCATTTACTAAATCAAGTTACATTTTTAAGATAGTTTTATAATGTAAAAGAATTATTTGAATACCCACAGACCACAGGTTAGTGAAAATTAAATTTTATTAATGCCGATTAAAAGGCGTTCATGAAGCTGAACTGAATACATCAATTTTCTATTTGTTCTATAATTAGATTAGAAATTAGATGGAGAACTCATGCAGGATATTGTTTCAATACTCCATGTGTTCTCCTGCAGGCTGCAAAGGGTTTCATAAGTATAAAAACTGATAGAAAGGGATGAGGAAATTGCTGAAGAGCTTTAAGACGGAAATAAATCCGACAGAGGACCAGAAAGTCAAGATTCGTAAAACAATAGGTACTTGCAGATTTATCTATAACTTCT